>JMSU01000079.1_pt1 | contig 57134 bp, 54 predicted proteins | sample 179011 | NCBI WGS metagenome assembly JMSU01 (sample SAMN02769580, study PRJNA246767) | bioreactor metagenome | isolation source: Culture-1 Bioreactor ArsB derived from microbial biomass from the upper 2 cm... | place: Germany: Bremen | collected day 87 after inoculation
TATTTTTTGTAATACAAATGACTCGTATAAAATATTATTATATGATATAGGAAAGTACTATGTTTTCTGAAAGATATCATACTTTCCTATGTCATATTTAAATTATATTTTTATGAGTGCTGATTATATAGTTTTATAGTCCTAACCTTACCATATAAATAGCAACTTTTATCCTATTCTTATTGTACACTATCTTCCAATATTTGACCATGGCTTTACAAAATTAGTCAATACTTAAACAAGAAGTGTTATAAGGATTTCTGAGAATCTCATTGAGACTTAATGGTTGATACAATGTATTTCATATTTTTTTCTTTTATAAGATCCTCAACATCTGTAAATGTAGTATTGTAAGCGCCGTCATCCATCAGGTTAATAATGATTGCATCCTTGTCTAATTGGTCTAAGGCTCCAGACAGTTTATCGAGGATAATAGTAGATTCATTGAAGGTAATTTGGTCATCCTTTATCACAATGTTAGCATATTGATTTTTTGATGCTTTTTTTGAGGCATCATCACTATTTGTTGATTTTGCTGTGTTTGAAGAGTCGTTTAAATCAACTTTAAAATTAAACCAGTTAAATCCAAAGTTGTCAGCACCTAGAAACACTAATAAACCAAGTATAATCAGTATAAATAAAAAGCGAGGTCCTTTTCTAGGTCTACGACGGGTTCTTGACATATTAATCATCCTTTCATATGTGAAAATGTATATGATGGTTAATCCACAAAAGGTAGCTTAGTATGACTTTTTGTGGATTAACCATCTGATAATAATAGGAAAGTATTTTCCTTAGTTAACATGAGGCGTATCGATTTTTGGTGACTTATATTTGGTCTTGAATATTTTATCTGTACCATATTTAGCTTCGATGTCTTTAATAGCATCCCATACCAGATTGTAAGCATAACGATAAACGTTACCTTCTTCACTTAGCGTAATAAGAACAAAGGTATAGCCACCTTCACGATTCTCTAAAACTTTTTCAATGCTTTCTTTAATCTGTTCTTTCTTAAGACTCTTGCTTTTATCAGATTGGACATCATCTATGGTTATATAGATAGAAGAACTTTCATCATTAATATAGAGTCTATTGCCAGATGATTGCAACTTCATATCTACAAAAAAGTATCTTTTTGATAGAGTGTCATACTTATAAAGCTGTTCATAAACGGATGCTTCATCTAGAAATTTATCAATCATTTCCGTATTAGCTATTTTCTTAAGAGGCTCATTGCCAAACCACTTGGTCAGTTGCCTAGTAATAGCAACGATACTTTCTTTTTCAACATCCATGGCCGATTTCATGGCATCCAATGATCCTTCTAATTCTGCTATCTTTAACGCTGATTTTGTTATCTCATCCTGTAGTTTTTTTATCTGATCCTCTTTTTCAGTAATCGTATGATGTAGACCTTGATTTGATTTAGTCTCACTTTTAAGTTTTGCCTCAGTCTCTGAACTTGAGACATTCACATTCAGCATAAAAGCAAAGAGCAGAATAAGTACTACATCTAATAAAGGCGTCAGATCAAGAAATGTTCTTTGTTTCATCTGCATCACCTTTACTTGTATATTGGTCTATTCGATTAATAAGAAGATTAAAGCTATCGTCATTAAGTGCTATTTTAGGATAGATAGTTCCATCAATTGCTTTGAATATAATTGCACATACAAGCCCCCAAAATGTTGAAGTAAGAGCTGTAGTGAAATTAAACATAATGCTATCATTAGAAAGTGATGCTAGTCTCAAGAGCGAAATAATGGTACCAAGAATACCCATAAGAGGGAATATATTCGTAATGGAAGCGAATTGGTGGTACCGTTTCGTTTCACTTTCCTTTAGTTTGCGTAATTTATGTAAATCTAATTCACGTTTATTGGATGGATGGATCATATGGATAATTTGTTGTATAGGTACATATATGGTTGGTTTTAATGCTTGCTCTAGTGATGCAGTGGATTTTTTTAGCTTAGATAAGAAGTAAAAACCATTGACTAGTGCAAGTATTAGGATAAGACCATCATATCCTAATAGGTTCTTAAAAATAGTGGTGAAAAACTGCATAGGCTACCCCCTTAAGTATGTATATTGGTAAGCAAATGTTACATATTTATCTAAATTATACCATAAAACCAATCAAGATATGATAAAATTTTTGGGTAAGAAAAGAAAACAAATCTAGACATTAAGCATAGAGTGTAGTAAAGTATCAATTAATGGAAATAATAATATCTGAGATATCTCAGATAGATAAAGGGAGATGGTAGTATGGATTCAGGACCCGGGAGTAGTAGTAGTCATATAGTAAACATATTTCTACCATCCCGTCATAAAAAACAATAAACAATGTAACTTCTTTTATGTTGGTATCTTTATTTGATGCTTTTATATGGTAGAAATACATAAAGGGAGGCTTTAAACAATGGACATTAAAACATTACAAGATTTAATGAATAGTCGACAATTATCGGAGATTAGAAAACAACTATCGGAGATTCAAGAAGCAGATATTGCTGAATTATTAGAAGAACTTGATATTAGAGAGTCATTATTGGTATTTCGGTTACTACCTAAGGAAATTGCAGCTGAGGTCTTTTCTTTCCTAGATGTAGACCGGCAATCTAAATTATCATCATTGGTCAGTGATCAAGAGCTACTTGAACTCATTAATGAACTTAATTTTGATGATAAAATTGACTTGATTGAAGAAGTACCAGCTAATGTGGTAAAACGCATATTACAGCATTCAACCGTTACAGAGAGAACACTCATTAATCAATTCCTTAATTATCCAGATGACTCCGCTGGAAGTCTTATGACCATAGAGTTTGTAGGTCTGAAAAAAGAGATGACAGTGAGTAAGGCTATGGACACAATTCGTCAAACTGGTGTGGATAAGGAAACCATCTATACAAGTTATGTAACTGGTTATAAACGTACTTTAGAAGGGATTATATCCCTAAAAGACTTGGTCCTTAGTGATACAGAAGCTATTATAGCGGATATCATGGAAATAGATGTGATCTATGTGAATACTCACGATGACCAAGAGTATATTGCAGAAGTATTTAAAAAGTATGACCTTTTATCTTTACCCGTTGTGGATAACGAAAATCGCCTAGTAGGTATCATTACCATCGATGATATCGTAGATGTTATTGAAGAAGAAACAACGGAGGACTTTCAACGTATGGCAGCTATCGAGCCTACAGAGATTGATTATCTTGAAGCATCGGTCTTGGTACTAGCAAGGAAGAGATTGCCTTGGTTAGTTATACTCATGTTCTCAGCTTATCTAACTGAAATGGTGATGAATGGTAATAATCATCTTATTGTCCAATTTGCTTTAGCCATTTACACACCTATGCTCATGTCAACAGGTGGTAATGCAGGTGCACAGTCAGCCACCTTGGTTATTCGTAGTATTACATTAGGTGATATAAAATTTAAAGATTTCTTTAATGTATTATGGAAAGAAATTAGAGTGGGACTTATGGTAGGAGCTACATTAGGTGTGCTTAATTGTATTCGAATCTACTTGACCAGTGGCCATATTTCTAGGGCTATTATGGTCGGTTTAACTTTAATCTGTACAACAACTTTTGCAGCTATTATTGGTGGGACATTACCAATAGTTGCTAAGAAATTAAAACTTGACCCAGCGATTATGGCAAGTCCGATGATTACCACCATAGTAGATGTGACAACATTACTAATATTTTTCCGTATAGCCACCTTAATTTTGGCATAGAAATATTTGATTATAGAAGTTACTTATGATACAATAACTTGGATAATAGGTCAAATAGGGAATTTACCTTATATATAGAGAGGAATCTATCTCTTAGAATCATATGAATAAGTCGCAAATATACTTTGAAAAAAAGTCGCAGTATGCTTACAAGGAGGAAAACATATGTTAGTAACAGGAAAAGAAATATTACAAAAAGCTCATGAAGAAGGATACGCTGTAGGTGCTTTTAATACAAGTAATCTTGAAATGACTAGAGCAGTTATTGAAGCAGCAGAGGAAGAGAAATCACCCGTTATCATTCAAACAAGCCAAAGTGCAATTACGTATGCTGGTAGCGAAGAAATCGCTATGATCGTAAGACAATTAGCTGAAAAAGCTTCTGTACCTGTAGCTTTACACCTTGATCATGGAACAGACTGGGATGTTGTTATGCAATGTCTTAGAAACGGATGGACATCTGTTATGTTCGATGGTTCTAAATATGAATTCGAGCAAAATATTGAGATTACTAAGCAAGTTATTGCTATCGCTCATCCAATGGGTGTTTCTGTTGAAGCAGAGCTTGGTAAAATTGGTGGCGTTGAAGATCATGTAAAAGTTGATGCAAAAGATGCAACAATGACTGATCCAGCAGAAGCAGTAGAATTTGTAGAAAAAACAGGCGTTGATTACTTAGCAATCGCTATCGGAACAGCTCATGGCGTATACAAAGGTGATCCAGAGCTTGACTTCGATCGTTTGAAAGATATTAAATCTCGCTTAGATATGCCTATCGTATTACACGGTGCTTCTGGTGTAGCTGAAGAAGATATTAAAAAAGCTGTATCATTAGGTGTTAATAAAATCAACATTGATACAGACTTACGTCAAGCTTTCCAAAAAGCGATGCACAAAGTAGTAAAAGAAAAGCCAGACGTATACGATCCAAGAAAAATGTTACAGCCAACTTCAGAAGCAATCAAAGAAGTTGTTAAGACTAAGATTCGTATGTTTGGTAGCAACGATCGCGTATAATTTTAGAATCAACAAAGTTAGAACATATTTTTATAATTGTTACAAATAAATAAATTGTATAATAATAATAAGTAAGTGAGCAAATTGCTCACTTACTGCATAATGAACAGATATGAAAAAGATATACATAATCTTAATTCAAATCAGAAAAACATTGAATTCTTCTATCTGCTGTGATACATTTATAAGTGAGAGAATTCTCAAGCCATTAGGTCCATTCATTATAGCATATCCTAATTGTATTCATGAGACTTATCATTCATATTCCCAATATAAAAAATTGTTTTTATTTATTGTAGGATAAAATCATAATAAGAGTGCTAGAAGCTTATTCTATAATGCATATGATGCAATATTGAATGAAGGATGATACTCAACTATAGAGAGATAGATGAAGCATATCCCTGTAATTTTGGGGAAGTAAGCCTAATATATAGAAAATTCAGGGGAATAGAACGACTTACTTGGTAGGACAAACTTTTTTAGGTTATTGGCTAAACCATATTAGCCGGATGAAGGGGAAAAATGAAAAACGGAAGGGGTGCTCATAATATGAGTACAGATTTCAAGAAGATGACACTAGCTGAGCTTAGAAAGTTAGGAAAAGAAATTGGAATTCGCAGTATAACGACTTTCAAGAAAGCAGAGCTCGTGCAGATTCTATCTGAAATAGAAGCAAAACAACAAGAAAAAGAAGAGACAGAGACTAATAAAGTAGAAGTAAAAGAAAACAAAGAAGAAGTAAAAGTTGAAGCAAAACCTGAGGTAAAGGAAACCAAGTCTAAGCCGGAAGTCATTAAAACGCAGAAGACAGATGTAGCAAGTATTAAAGAAAATAGAACGCAAGTGGACAGTAAAAGAGTAGTAGAGAAAAAGCAACCAGCCCAGCAGAGATTCGTTAATAAAAAAGTAGAAAGAGTTGCTGATAAAAAGGTAGAAAATAAGCAAAAAGTTGAGTACAATCGTCCCGATGACAGAAAAAGAAGTGAAGAACCAGAAAAAAGGGATGTGGTACGTGAAAGACCTGCTAAAACTGTACCATCTGATTTTCAAGACCTTAATAGTGGTGAGATAGCATATGGTGTGTTAGAAGTGTTACCAGATGGATTTGGTTTCATTCGTTGTGAAAATTACTTACCTGGTGAAGATGACGTCTATGTATCACCATCACAGATTAGAAGGTTTAACTTAAAAACGGGTGATTTAATCATTGGTAACATCCGTGTTCCTAAGGATAACGAGAAATTTAGGGCATTACTTTATGTGCAATCCGTTAATGGTGATTCACCAGCAAACGCATCAAAAAGACCTAATTTTGAAGATCTTACACCTATATTCCCAGATGAAAGAATACGTTTAGAAACCGATTCGTCCCAATATTCTACACGACTTATTGATTTTGTAGCGCCTATTGGAAAAGGGCAAAGGGGTATGATTGTTGCACCACCAAAAGCTGGTAAAACAACTTTGCTTAAAAAGATAGCCAATGCTATTACTGAGAATCAACCTGACGCACATCTTATTGTCTTATTAATTGATGAACGTCCAGAAGAAGTAACAGATATTAGACGTTCCATACATGGTGAAAATGTCGAAGTCATCTACTCAACATTTGATGAATTACCGGATCATCATAAACGCGTGTCTGAGATGGTACTAGCAAGAGCAAAGCGTATGGTTGAGCAGAAAAAGGACTTATTTATTCTGTTAGATAGTATTACCCGTCTAGCACGTGCTTACAATTTAACCATACCACCAAGTGGTAGAACCTTATCAGGTGGTCTTGACCCTGCAGCTCTTCATATGCCGAAGAAATTCTTTGGTGCAGCTAGAAATATTGAAGAAGGTGGAAGTCTTACAATTCTTGCAACTGCTCTTGTGGAGACAGGTAGTAAGATGGATGAAGTTATTTTTGAGGAATTCAAAGGTACAGGGAACATGGAATTAGTACTGGATAGAAAGTTATCTGAAAAACGAATCTTCCCAGCTATCGATATTGCCAAATCAGGAACAAGAAGAGAAGACCTACTCTATACAAAGGACGAAATGGATGCTATTTACAAGCTGCGTAAGGCAAGCAGTAACATGCGTTCAGATGAAGTTATTGAGAGTATTCTACGTGTTTTTGTTAAGTCTAAGAATAATGAAGAATTCTTTAGTACCATTAACAGTAATATGTTAGAAAAATATCGTTAGGGGTTAACTGTCTATTAGAAATGGACCAGGTAAGATTAAGATCTATAGGGGAGAAATAATGAGTAAAATATGGAAGATGAAACCGCATCATTTCATGGATATCATGAAACTTCACGGCGCTGGGATCGATCATTTTGTACCAGATGAAGCTTATAAACATGATTTCTATTTGGTGGGGAATGACATATTAAACAATAGAGATATGAAGTTACAAACGACCATTGATGAAGATCGTATTTGCAAACCATGTATACATATTGGTAAAGATGGTTTATGTCAAGATAGTATTGGTCGTATTGAAAGCATAACTTCAAAAGATGCATGGAATAAGATAATTGACAAACGTATTATCCAATATGCTGATATATCTTTAGATAAAATATATACGGCATTAGATTATTGTAAACTTCTATATGGCATCCGAGAACATATTAAGGATATCTGGAAAGAAGAGGAAAATCAAGCAATAAAGACTAGATATATGAATTTCTGTAAAGGCGCAGAAAAATATTTGAATATGTAAAAAAGCCTTGAAAGGTATTGCATACTACTATATGATATGATATAATGTAAAAGCTGTTTAGAAATATAAGTTCGACGATAGTCGGCATATAATATTAAAGGCTGTTGAAAGAGGTGAAACAAATGAGAGAAGGAATTCATCCAAAATACCATGAAGCTTCAGTAAAGTGTAACTGCGGAAACGAATTTGTTACAGGTTCTACAGATGAGAACATCCACGTTGAAATTTGTTCAAAATGTCATCCGTTCTATACTGGAACTCAAAAGGCATTAGCTGCTCGTGGACGTATAGATAAATTCAACCGTAAATACGGTATTGACCAAGAAAACAATTAGTCATAAGTTGAGGATTTTCCTCAACTTTTTGTTTTAATATAAGAAAAGAGATGAACTTTAGAATCAGTATTAAAATATAAGAAGATGGAAGTGGTTATATGAAACCCGTAGATGTAGGAGGACAGGCTGTTATAGAGGGTGTTATGATGAAAAAGAAAAGCGCCTATGCAGTAGCTATAAGAAAGCCTGACAAAGAGATTGTTATTGACAAAAAAGAGTATATCAGTTTTGCAGAAAAAGTGAAACTATTTAAACTACCCATACTTCGTGGCATGCTTGCATTTATTGAATCATTAATTATCGGTATGAGAATACTGACTTATTCAGCCGAATTTTTTGACGTTGAAGATGAAGAGGACAAAGAACCTGGTAAAGTGGATAAGTTTTTTAATAAAGTATTTGGAGATAAACTAGACAAAGTGGTTATTGGTTTTTCAGTGGTACTATCCATTTTGTTAGCTATGGGATTATTCGTTTTATTACCTCTTTTTATATCACAACTGTTGAAGGATTACTTACCTAATCCTAGTCTCATTAATCTGATTGATGGTGTTGTGAGAGTCGTTATATTTCTTTCATATTTGAAGATAATATCCCTTATGAAAGATATACAGAGAGTATTTCAGTATCATGGTGCTGAACATAAGAGTATAAACTGTTTGGAGCATGAGGAAGAATTAACAGTGGAAAATATTAAAAAACATTCTAGATTACACAAGCGTTGTGGAACCAATTTCTTATTAATTGTTGTGATGATGAGTATTGTTGTACTCATGATTATTGATGTAAGGACTTTTTGGTTAAGACTTGGTGTACGTTTATTATGTTTGCCACTTATTGCTGGGTTATCCTATGAAATTATTAAATGGTTAGGAAGATCCGAATCAAAACTTGCTAAGATAATCGCTGTTCCTGGTTTATGGTTACAAAACCTAACGACAAGAGAGCCAGACGATTCTCAGATAGAAGTAGCTATTGCTGCACTGAAGGAGGTCTTAGAGAAAGATGAAGAAGACCATCAGGTATGTGCTCAGTGAGGGGATAGAAACCTTAAAAAGAAATCATATAGCTCATGCCAAGATTGATGCCACTTTATTAATGGAGCATGTATTAGATGTGGAGCGGGTGTATATCCTTATTCATGGTGATGAAGTGATTGCAGAACAGGCATATGAGATGTATTTTGATATGATTAATTTGCGTTCTAAGGGGAAACCCCTTCAATATATTGTGGGGCATGTAGAGTTTATGGGACTTGCCTTTAGAGTCAATGAACATGTATTGATTCCAAGACAAGATACAGAGATTCTTGTGGAGGAAGCGATTAAGTGTATACAACAGAATCATATAACACATATATTAGAAATAGGAACTGGAAGTGGGTGTATCCCCATTAGCATCTGTCAACAGTGTCCTAACATCAAAGTGACAACAGTTGATATATCAGAAGAAGCTATGCAGGTTGCAAAAGAAAATGCTAGACGTCATGGCGTAGATGACCGTATCGAATTTATCCATAGTGATATATTGCAAAACGTGGATAAAACCAAAAGATATGAGTTGATTATTTCCAATCCACCCTATATTAAAAAAGAAGATATTGCTGGGTTAATGCCAGAAGTGAAAGAGCATGAGCCCATTGGAGCATTAGATGGTGGCGTAGACGGATTAGAATTCTACCGTAGGATATCCAGTGATATCATAGATGTTGTAAGTGATAAAAGCTATATTTTTTATGAAGTAGGATATAATCAAAGTATAGAAGTTAAAGAAATTCTAGAAGAGCGAGGTTATACCCATGTAGAAATTATAAAAGATTTGGCAGGAATTAATCGGGTTGTAACAGGCATAAGGTATCAATGTAAAACAAACCGAATATAAATACAGAGAGGTGTCAAGAATGTTTGGTAAATTAGATGGTATCGTTAGTAAATTTGAAGAGATCTCACACATGATTAATGATCCTGAAATCATTAGTCAACAAGATAAGTGGCGCAAGCTAATGAAAGAGCATAGCGATTTAGCCCCTATCGTTGAAAAATATAAAGAATATAAAGATACACAGGCGAATATAGAAGATAGTTTAGCTATTCTGGATGAGGAAGATGATCCCGAAATGAAGGAAATGGCTAAGGAAGAGTTAAATGAAAGTAAAGAACGAACCCGGCAACTAGAAGAAGCTTTAAAAGTACTTTTACTTCCAAAAGACCCTAATGACGACAAGAACGTTTTTGTTGAGATTCGTGGTGGTGCAGGTGGTGACGAAGCAGCTCTATTTGCAGCTTCACTATTTCGTATGTATTCACGTTATGCAGAGCGTAGTCGTTGGAAAGTTGAGACCATATCCCTTAGTGAGAGTGGCATAGGTGGTTTCAAAGAAGCCGTATTCATGATTCAAGGGACTGGCGCTTATTCCAAACTGAAATATGAGAGTGGTGTGCATCGTGTACAGAGAGTACCAGTCACAGAGTCAGGTGGAAGAATTCACACATCTACGGTGACAGTTGCTGTACTTCCAGAAGTAGAAGATGTAGACGTAGAGATTAACATGAATGATCTTCGTATTGATGTGTTCCGTTCATCTGGTAATGGAGGACAGAGTGTTAATACAACAGACTCTGCTGTACGTATTACCCATGTGCCTACGGGTCTTGTTGTAAGTTGTCAAGATGAGAAATCACAGCTCAAGAACAAAGATAAAGCCTTAAAAGTATTAAGATCAAGGTTATACGATATTGAACAAGAGAAAGTACAGAAAGAACAAGCGGATAACCGTAAAAGTCAAGTAGGTACTGGAGACCGTAGTGAGAAGATTCGAACATATAACTTCCCACAAGGTCGTGTAACAGATCATCGTATTAAGTTGACGTTACACAAATTAGATAGTATCCTTGATGGTGACATCACAGAGATGGTAGATAGTTTAATTACAGCAGATCAGGCAGAAAAGTTAAAGAATATGCAAAACCAATAGATGATAAAAGAGCTCTTAGGAGCTCTTTTTTATGCTCTTCAAAAGCTTCTTTAATAGATGGAGTTAGCTCTATAGTAAATACAGGAAATAAGTTAAAAATGACTAAAAAGGTCTGGGAATTGTTTATTATGCCTAAAAAAAACTTGTAATATTAGCTATATTCAACATTATTACCATTGCATAATGGTGATAATAGGAGTAGAATCATATTTAGTGCAATTCATTAAAATACGTTTAGGGGGCATAAACCATGGACTTTGCAGCTATGTGGGAACATGCAGAAGAATATCAATTTTTATTACAGTTGGCAATTTTATTAGTTGCTGCTTCACTCGGAGGATGGCTAGCCGCTAAGATATCGATGCCACCAGTTCTTGGACAAATTCTAGTAGGTATCTTAATTGGACCAACTGTCTTTAATTTAGTAGATGGAGATAATGATATCATACATAAGATTTCACAGATTGGCGTCGTTTTTCTTATGTTTTTGGCAGGTTTAGAAACAGATTTGAAAGAATTAAAAGCATCGGGTAAAGGTGCTTCTATGATAGCATTAGGCGGGGTCGTTGTCCCGTTGGCTCTTGGGACATTTGTTCCATTGTTCTTTTTTACACAGTATTTACCGAAAGGTACAGATAGTCAAATGTTCATGTATGCGTTATATATTGGAACAATTCTTACCGCTACATCTGTTAGTATATCCGTATCTGTACTTAGAGATATAAAGCAGATGGGAAGTCGTCAGGGAATATCCATATTAGGGGGAGCTATCATTGATGATGTTGTTGGTATCATTTTGTTAGCTATCGTATCAGGTATGGTTAATCCAAACTCTCATACAAGTATTGTTCAGCTGATGATTAACATTGTCACATTCTTTATATTATCAATCGTCATTGGTACCGTTGTATCAAAAGGTATTACGAGATTTGCTCAGGGTTCTGTATGGAGAGACCGTATTGTGACCTTTGCCATTATATTATGTTTCGCCTTTGCATTTGCAGCTGAATTGTTCAGTGTAGCAGCTATTACAGGAGCATATTTTGCAGGGGTAGCATTAGCGGCAACACCTTACCGTCATCGTGTTGTTAACAAAATACAATCATTTGCATTTGCTTTATTTACACCTATCTTTTTTGTAAGCATCGGTCTTAGTGCTGTCATTACAAGTGAGATAGTAAAATACCTAGGGTACGCAATAGTCATTGTTCTCTTAGCTATAGGAGGAAAGATTATCGGATGTGGTCTTGGTGCTAGATTATCTGGATTTAGTGGAAAACATTCTATGCAGATTGGTATTGGTATGATTGCAAGAGCTGAGGTTGCGTTGATTGTTGCCAACCAAGGATTAAGAAGTAAGATCATTACCAATCAGACTTTTACAAGTGTGGTCTTACTGGTTGTAATATCAACAATCGTGACACCGCCACTCCTAAAAATGCTATTTAAGGGTGAAAAACAAGTTGAAGTTTGTCATGGAGAATAGTATAATATCTTTTTAAAAAATATATGTATCCATATGTATTTATGGTATAATACAGGAAACAAAGTGAACTACATGGCATCTTCCAATGGGAAATATAAGAGAGAAGGAAAGTTTCATTATTCTTCATTAGAGAACTTTCCTAGAGCACAATAATAACCATGACAAGGAAAAGTCATATTACAAGATAAAAAATCATAACCATAATAAAAGGTGATTGACGTTAAGACTTCATATAGGAATAAGATGACGATATAAAGGAGTGATTGTAGTGTATGTATTGTTTATCGTGCTAAATGAAACAGAATATTTACCAGAGGTTTTATTTAAGATGAAGCAATTAGGCATTAGGGGAGCAACAATTATTGATAGTATGGGAGCTACAGCTATTAATAAAGATATCTATAACATACCCGTTATTGGCGGTCTCATGAAGAGTATCGATGGTGATGTTCAGTATAACAAGACAGTTTTCTCAGTTATAGAGCGTGAAGAACAAGTAGATCTTGTTATGAATCATATAGAAAAAGTATTAGGTGGCGATATGAAGAGACCTAATAAAGGTATCATGTTCGTATTACCTGTCACACATATGCGCGGTGGAGAGCTTGAACGCCATATTGAGAGTCGTGAAAATAAAAAAATCATGGCAAAAGAATTTGAAAGCGAATATTATTAAAATCACATAGAAACGAGGGATCTTATATGATAGCATGTAAGTATATTCTTTTTATCGTTATTAATGATGTGAAGAAAGTTAAGAATGTGAAAAAGAAATTGGCTCAGTTGGATATATCCAGGTACACAGTTATTGACACCTTTGGTGTTTCAGCTGTTGAAGGATGTGGTGTGCATCGATCCATGGTGCTAGGGTCATTGAGTAATATTGATAATAAAAAATACAATAAAACCATTTTTGTAGCATTACCTTCTGAAGAAGTGGTTATGAAGGTTATGGATGAGGTAGAAACTGTTCTAAGCATAGGCAATGATAATCCAGGTAAAGGCATTATGTTTACAGTGCCTATCTATCGAAGTCATGGTGTAAGAAAGTAGGATAAGATAATTAAAGGGCTGTCTCTTAAAATTATATTATTTGATCTTAAGACATTAACATAAATGCTTGAGATGAGATAGTCTTTATCTATTCTTATGATTGGGAAAATTTCCTACTAGGTAAAGCGAAAAATGTATAATTAAAATTTGACTTTGCTTATAAAATATGCTATCATGTATAAAAATTATAACAAACATTCGACAGTACGCAAGTCGACCTTTAATTTGGTACAGAGAGACCAGCAAGGGAGGAATTATGATGCGAGACATCAGTGCGTTCTTTTATTGTGTACAAAAATACACAAGTAGTAGCTTAATAGTGAGCCATATGGAGACAGATGTAGAAGAAAAAACTCTGTCCTCCTTTGGTATTGAAAAATTTGATTTTAATGGGGAATATACATGATATGCAAGTATCGTGTATATTCCCTTTTGTCATGTTTATGGGAAATATGCGAGTAAGTAGTAGTTTCAATAAGAGGTAGATAAGGAGGATGAAGATGAAGACCTTAATTAAAAATGGAATAGTGTTCAATCCAAAAGCAGGATTTCAGAAAAAACAAGATGTCTATGTCGTAGAAGGTTATGTGAGAGAAATTGCAAACCACATTGATAAAGAAGCGGATAGAATAATTGATGCAGAGGGATGTTGGGTAACACCAGGGTTAATTGATGTTCATGTACACTTAAGAGAACCTGGATTTGAATATAAGGAGACCATAGCAACTGGAAGTATGAGTGCAGCAGCAGGAGGGTTTACGACCATCTGTGCCATGCCTAATACAAAGCCAGCCATGGACAATGCTAAACTCATTGATGACATACAAGCAAAAATTGAAAAAGAAAGCCATGTACATGTACTACCCATAGGTGCCATTACTATAGGACAACAAGGGGAGAAGATAGTAGACATAGAAGCCTTAGCTAAATCAGGAATATGTGCGTTAAGTGAAGATGGTAAATCTGTTATGGATGCTAAGGTGCTACATGATGCCATGATAAGGGCAAAAGAAGTGGGATTGCCCATCTTATCCCATTGTGAGGACATCAACCTAGCAAAAGGTGGGTGTATGCATCAGGGAGATAGAGCTCAGGCAATAGGTGTAATAGGTATCGCTTCAGAAGCAGAAGATATCATAGTAGCAAGAGATATCATATTAGCTAAAATAACAGGGGCCAGGTTGCATCTCTGTCATATCAGTACTGCTGGTAGTGTTGATTTACTAAGGCAAGCAAAAGAAAAGGGTATGGATATTACAGCAGAAGTTTGCCCACATCATTTTACGCTGACAGAAGAAGCAGTGACAGCAGACAACACCAATATGAAAATGAGTCCACCACTTAGAAGTAAAGCTGATCTAAAAACCATAAAGAAAGCTTTTAAAGAAGGAATCATCGACATTATAGCCACGGATCATGCACCTCACTCAGTAGAGGATAAGTCAGGTGGGTTAGAAAAAGCTGCCAACGGCATCGTAGGCTTAGAGACAGCTGTACCATTAGGTATGACAGAATTGGTGGAGCAAGATATCCTAACGCCTATGGCATTCATTAAGACCTTAACCTATAACCCAGCTAAGATGCTAGGTATTGACAAAGGTATACTAGAAGAAGGAAAGGTGGCAGACATAACCATCATTAATCCTACAGAACGCTATACAGTCGACATTCATAAGTTTCACTCTAAGAGTCATAACAGTCCTTTCAACGGGAAAGAAGTGGTGGGAAGAGTTACACATACCATCGTTGGGGGTAACGTTGTATATACTTACCAAGGGATATGAAAATCAGATGAAGAAGTTAAATAAGGATACACATGAATATTAGTAAATAAAAAAAGTAAAAGAAAAGAGTTATTATAGAGAGAAGAAATCCAATAAGTAAGGTTGAAAATAGAAAAAATAGAGTTGAATAATGAAGGAGGAATCATCATGATTGATCAATTAATTAGAAGTATTCAGGAGAAAAACAATGCAACAGTAGTGGGGTTAGACCCAAGATTGAACTTTGTTCCAACATATATCAAAGAGCAAGCTTATGGACAGTATGGCAAAACACTAAAAGGAGCAGCAGAAGCCCTATTACAATTTAATAAAGTCATTATCGACCACGTCTATGACCTTGTACCTGCTGTGAAGCCACAAGTTGCTATGTACGAACAATACGGTGTGGAAGGATTACAAGCTTATATTGAGACAATCCAGTACGCCAAAGAAAAAGGACTCATCATTATCGGTGATATTAAGCGAAGTGATATAGCATCAACAGCTATGGCTTACTCAGATGGACATATTGGTAGAGTAGAAGTGGAAGATGAAAGCTTCGAAGTCTATAAGGAAGATTTTATCACATTGAACCCTTACCTTGGGTATGACTCCATAGAACCTTACATTGGCAATTGTAACACCTATGACAAAGGACTTTTCATTTTAGTCAAGACATCTAACCCTAATAGTGGTGAAATACAGGATTTACTTGTAGGGGATGATACCATCTATACAAAAGTAGGTCAATTGGTTAATAAGTGGGGCGAAGAAGCAATGGGTGAGCTAGGCTATAGCCGAGTTGGTGCAGTAGTAGGGGCTACTCATCCTAAGCAAAGTACAGAACTTCGCAAGGTTATGCCTAAAACGTTCTTCTTAGTACCAGGATATGGTGCTCAAGGAGCAACAGCAGAAGACTTAGCAGGATGCTTCAATGTAGATGGATTAGGTGCAATAGTGAATTCTTCTAGAGGTATCATAGCGGCTTATGCAAAGGATCAATATAAGAAAATATTTAAGGTAGAAGAGTTTGGAAGTGCTGCTCGTGAAGCAGTTATTACCATGAGAGATGACCTGAATCGAGTAAGGTAAAGCATAGTGTTAGATGCAATTAATTGGTTTAAGGTACGAGAAAAAATAGTCTGTTTTTTCTCGTATCAAAGTTAGGAGTTAACAAATGAGAGCGAGATTAATTCTAGAGAATGGGACTATTTTTCACGGTCGAGCCTTTGGGTATCTTAAGGAGACCGTTGGGGAAGTCGTTTTTAATACAGGTATGACAGGATATCAAGAAGTGTTAACAGACCCATCTTATTATGGGCAAATTGTCACCATGACATATCCATTAATCGGTAATTATGGCATCAATCTGGATGACATGCAGTCTAAAAAGGCTATGGTAAAAGGCTTTATTGTTAGGGAAAAATGTGATTTTCCTAATAATTGGCGATGTGAATTTGAATTAGACACGTATTTAAAAGAAAATAGAATACTTGGACTGGAAGATATTGATACGAGGGCTTTGACTAAGTTGATCCGTAATCATGGAACCATGCGAGGGATTATAACGGTTAGAGATTTGACAGATAGTCAAATTAAGATGAAACTTGAAGGGTATACGAATAAAAGTGCTGTGAAGCATGTAACGACAAATGAAGTAAAGCAATTAGATGGAGATGGGTTACATATTGCAGTAATGGATTTTGGCATTAAGCAAAATATCATTGATTCTTTTCGGAGACGAGGTTGTCGTATAACCGTATTTCCAGCTTTTTCAAAGGCTGATGAGATCTTAGCTTGTGAGCCAGATGGCATATTCTTATCCAATGGACCAGGGGATCCAAAAGATTTGGAAGGCGTTATAGCAGAGGTACGAAAGCTTGTTGGAACGAAGCCCATAACAGGTATTTGCCTAGGTCATCAGTTGCTTGCATTAGCACTTGGTGGTAATACAGATAAATTGAAGTTTGGTCATCGAGGAGCTAATCACCCTGTAAAAGATATGAGTACTGGTCGTATTATGATTACTTCACAGAATCATGGTTATGTGGTGACAAGGGATGGTTTACCAGAGGGCGCAGAGATTACCCATCTCAATATGAATGATGAGACCATAGAAGGCATGCAATTAAAAGAACAAGGTATATTCAGTATCCAGTTTCATCCTGAGGCTTGTCCAGGACCTTATGATACGGATGGTATTTTTGACGAGATGATAGATGTGATGAAGGGGGAAATAGTATGCCTAAAGATATAAGCATAAAAAAAGTATTGGTCATTGGTTCAGGACCTATTATCATTGGACAAGCAGCAGAATTTGATTATTCTGGAACACAAGCTTGTCAAGCACTACGAGAAGAAGGAATAGAGACGGTTCTTGTGAATAGTAATCCTGCCACGATTATGACAGACAAAGAAATTGCAGATAAAGTCTATATAGAACCTTTAACCATAGAATACTTAGAGAAAGTCATAGAGAAAGAACGACCAGACAGCGTCATTGCCGGTATGGGTGGTCAAACAGGATTAAACCTAGCGGTAGAGTTAGATGATAGTGGCATACTGGATAAATACAATGTAAGGGTTATTGGAACATCCATCGAAGCCATCAAAGAAGGTGAAGACCGTGAAGACTTCAAGGCACTTATGGAGAAAATAGGGCAACCTATTATCGAGAGCCGTATTGTAACCAGTATGGAAGAAGGGGTAGATTTCGCCGGTAAGATCGGGTATCCTGTAGTTGTACGACCAGCCTATACTCTTGGTGGTAGCGGTGGTGGTATTGCTGAAGACCGAGAAGAATTGAAGCAAATATTGGCTACAGGGTTGCAACTAAGCCGAGTGGGTCAAGTACTTCTTGAGAAATCCATAAAAGGATGGAAAGAAATTGAATATGAAGTTATGCGTGATGCTTATGGTAACTGTATCACTGTATGTAACATGGAAAACATAGACCCAGTTGGTGTACATACAGGCGATAGTATCGTTGTTGCACCCTCACAGACCTTGTCCGATGTGGAATATCAGATGCTTAGAAAAGCATCCATCGATATTATTAATGAAATCGGCATAGTCGGTGGATGTAATGTTCAACTAGCACTCCATCCTGATAGTTTTGAATATGCTATTATTGAGATTAACCCTCGAGTAAGTCGCTCCTCAGCCCTAGCATCCAAAGCAACGGGTTATCCTATAGCTAAAGTAAGTACTAAAATAGCACTGGGTTATGGTTTAGATGAAATTAGTAACGCTGTTACGAAGAAAACCAAAGCGTGTTTTGAACCAACCCTTGACTACTGTGTCATTAAGATTCCTAAGTGGCCTTTTGATAAGTTCAGGCGAGCAAAGAAAACACTGGGTACGAAAATGATGGCAACTGGAGAAGTAATGGCCATTGGTAATAACTTTGAATCAGCACTTCTAAAGGCAGTACGCTCATTAGAAATCGGTCAATATTCTCTCTATCATAAGAAAGCAGCTATCAGAAGTCTTGATGAATTAAAGCGTCGTGTTCAGATACCAGATGATGAACGATTATTTGACTTAGCGGAGATGTTAAGAAGGAATTACCGTATGGATAAAGTATGTCGGATAACGGGCATGGATCCCTTTTTCGTACATAAGATTAAGGGCATTGTGAATGAAGAAGAAAAACTACGTACCAAAAGCATCTTAGATATTGATAGAGAATGGATGCTTACCCTTAAGAAAAGAGGTTTCTCCGATCAAGCCATTGCTGATTTTGTTGGTTGTGAGCCAAAAGAAGTTTATCAGCTGAGAAAGGCATATCACATTAACCCAGTCTTTAAGATGGTGGATACCTGTGGTGGTGAATTTGAAGCTGTATCGCCCTATTATTACTCCACTTACGATGAATATGATGAAGTTGAAGTATCGGATAAAAAGAAAGTGATGGTTATCGGATCAGGACCTATAAGAATAGGACAAGGAATTGAATTTGACTATAGTAGTGTTCACTGTATCTTAGCTCTTAAACAAGCAGGTATAGAAACCATCATAGCAAATAATAATCCAGAAACGGTCAGTACAGATTTTGATACAGCCGACAAGCTCTATTTTGAACCATTAACAGAAGAAGATGTGCTGCACATCATTGAAAAGGAAAAACCAGAAGGTGTGATCCTGCAATTTGGTGGTCAGACAGCTATCAAACTAGCCAATTTCTTAGATGAGATGGGTATCCATGTACTTGGAACGAAGCCAAAACAAATCGACGAAGCAGAAGACCGAGAAAAATTTGATGAGCTAATGGAATCACTGGGCATTGATCGTCCAAAGGGAAAAGCTGTGTGGTGTTTAGAAGAAGGTCTAAAAGAAGCCAGAACATTAGGTTATCCTGTCCTAGTAAGACCATCCTATGTCCTTGGTGGTCAAGGTATGGAAATTACATACCATGAAAAAGAGTTATCTAGATATCTGGAGCAAGCTTTTGAACGGGATACGAAGAACCCAGTCTTGATTGACAGATATCTCATAGGACGAGAGATTGAGGTCGATGCCATTTGTGATGGGGAGGATATATTGATACCAGGTATCATGGAACACTTGGAGCGAGCAGGTGTCCATTCAGGTGATAGTATCTCTATCTATCCATCTATAAATATCGGCTTAGACATGAAGGATAAGATATTGAAACAGACAAGAGCAATAGCAAGAGCATTAAAAGTTATTGGTATGATTAATATCCAATACATTGAATATGAAGGCGCACTTTATATCATTGAGGTAAATCCAAGGTCATCAAGAACAGTACCTTATATTAGTAAAGTAACAGGTGTTCCAATGACCAATTTAGCCACACAAGCCATGTTAGGTCATAAGCTAAAAGACTTAGGATATGGAACGGGTATATATAAAGAAGCAGATAAAATAGCTATAAAAGTGCCAGTTTTCTCCACGCAAAAACTGCCAGATGTAGAAGTAAGTCTTGGACCTGAGATGCGTTCCACAGGAGAAGTACTTGGTATCGGTAAAAATGTTGAAGAAGCACTATACAAAGGATTCCTAGGATCAGGTATGCGTATACCTAAGGAAGGTGGTACCATCCTAGCAACAATAAAACCCAGCGATCAAGAAGAATTTATACCTTTAGCTCGAGGATTTGCTGAAAAGGGTTATCGATTTGTAGCTACAGAAGGAACAGCTAAGCTACTAAAGGAACATGGTATAGCCGTGGATCAGGTTAAAAAGATTAGTGAAGGTGTACCAAATATTCTAGATCTAATACGTAGTGGTATGATTGACCTAGCCATCAATACGCCAACAAAAGCTAATGATGTCACGAGAGATGGTTTCCGCATTAGACGTGCAGCCATAGAAGCTTCAGTACCTGTTTTAACATCACTGGATACTGCAAAAGGATTATTGGGTATAGTACAAGCTAATTTACAACATGAAGATACACAGATTTATAATCTAGGTATATAGATGATAGGATGCATCTACCGATGTATTTATCTTCCCAAAAACACATAGCTTAATAGATGTCTTAAGCACTTTTGTAGATAATTGTGATATAATGGAAGAAAAATAATAGGAGTGGTCACATGTTTAGAGAAATGAGAAGAGCCAAAAGAGAATTACCAAAGGAAAAATGTTTGGAGATCCTTCAAAAAGGTGATTATGGCGTTCTATCCACAATAAGTGATAATGGTTATCCCTATGGCGTGCCTATTAATTATGTCTATCATCAATCATGTCTTTACGTACACTGTGCATACGAAGGGCATAAGGTGGATAATATAGCCCATAACCAAAAAGTATCCTTCAGCATTGTTACAGATTATGATGTTATAGAAGAAAAAATTTCAACTAAGTATGAGAGCGTCATCCTATTTGGAAAAGCTAAAACAGTTGAAGCAGAAGACGAAAAGAAAGCAGCTCTTATGGCATTAATGCAACGTTTCTTCCCAGCCGTTGAAGATACAGGTATAGACAAAGCATGGAAAAAAACAAATGTGATTAAAATCGAAATCGATCATATAACAGGAAAATATAATAGCTAAATAAGTTGAAAAAATAAGGGCTATAGATCCAGCCATTATTTCGTGCAATTCAACTTATAAAATCAAGGAAAATATATTGAACTTAATGAAATAGGTATGTAAATGTTAAGTTCAATATGATAGGAGGAACTATGTGCCAAGATAATGTTAAATCCAAGAAAACAGCATGTATTATATCCAACAAAGAGATCGCACCTGATGTCTATCAAATGGTATTTCGAGAACAGGAGATAGCAGGCCAGACAAAGCCAGGACAATTTATAAATGTCTATTGCGAGACAGATAGTCGTATATTACCAAGACCCATCAGTATCTGCCAGATAGATCAGTTAGAAGGACTTGTTACCATTATTTATATGGTTATTGGACAAGGGACTAAGGAATTTTCTTCTTTAGAAGCTGGTGATTATATAGACGTACTAGGACCTCTAGGTAATGGCTTTCAACCAGTAGCATGTGAAGAGAGTATTCTCGTAGGTGGTGGCGTTGGAACACCACCATTACTAGAGTTAGTAAAACAATTACCAGGCACCAAACATGTTTTCTTAGGTTTCCGGACAGGTTCTTATCTTATTGAAGAGTTTAGGAAATATGCACAAGTTTATATAGCAACAGATGATGGATCTGTTGGCAAACAAGGAACAGTCATTGATCTTATGGAATCAGTAGGAGCAAAAGGCGGGCAAATCTATGCTTGTGGACCCAAACCCATGTTAGCAGCCTTACAAACATGGGCTAATCAGTATGACATCCATGCACAATTATCCTTAGAAGAGCGAATGGGCTGTGGTATAGGTGCTTGTGTGGGGTGTGTGTGTAAAGTAAAAACAGATACAGAAGTAGGCTATACGTATAAAAAAGTATGCAAGGATGGACCTGTTTTTGATGCTAAGGAGGTGATCTTATAATGAATACGTCGGTGAATATAGCTGGTGTAACCTTTGACAATCCAGTAATGACGGCTTCGGGGACTTTTGGCTCGGGTAAAGAGTACGCAGAATATGTGGACCTTAATCGACTTGGTGGTATCATTGTTAAGGGGGTAGCCAGTAAAGAGTGGTTAGGAAATCCTGCTCCTCGTATTGCAGAAACGTATGGTGGTATGTTGAATGCTGTTGGATTGCAAAATCCTGGGGTCGATGTATTTATAGAAGATGATATCCCCTTCTTAAGAAAGTACAACACCAACATTGTGGTGAACATTGCAGGAAAAACAGTAGAAGAATATATAGACGTAACGAAACGTTTACAAGATGCAGATATAGATATGATCGAGTTAAACATTTCTTGCCCTAATGTAAAAGAAGGTGGTGTAGCTTTTGGTACAGATGCCGGGATGGCTGAGTACATTACAAAAGAAGTGAAAAAGCATGCAAAGCAGCCTTTGATTGTGAAATTAAGTCCTAATGTAACGGATATTACGGAGATTGCCAAGGCTGTTGAAGCAGGGGGTGCCGATGCGGTGTCCTTGATTAACACCTTATTGGGAATGAAAATTGATATTTATAAGCGTAGACCAGTCCTTGCCAATAGGGTTGGAGGATTTTCGGGTCCAGCTATCAAGCCTGTGGCTGTTCGGATGGTCCATCAGGTATATAAGAGTATTCAGTTGCCTATTATAGGTTTAGGTGGTATATGTACGGGTGAAGATGCAGTAGAATTTTTGTTAGCAGGGGCTACGGGGGTGGCTGTCGGAACTGCTAATTTTATGAATCCTAGGGCAACCATGGATGTGATAGATGGGATTGAGCGGTTTATGGAAAAGACTGGGGTAAAAGATGTGCATGAATTGATTGGGGCTGTAGAGTAAAATCTTTTTGCTTGTGCAGGACGACGTAGCTGAATATATTAATCTTTAGGAGGTTATAGATATGGAACAGTATAAGAAAGAATTTATTGAGTTTATGGTTGAGTGTGGCGTATTGACCTTTGGTGATTTTGTGACTAAGAGTGGGCGTAAGACCCCGTTCTTCGTAAATACGGGGAATTATCGTACAGGAAGTCAGTTGAGCCGATTAAGTGGTTTCTATGCCAAGGCGATTATGGAAGAGTTTCATGGGAATTTTGATGTGCTGTTTGGACCAGCGTATAAGGGCATTCCTCTTAGTGTGACAACAGCTGTTGCCCTAAGCGAAAAATACCAGAAAGAAGTGGCCTATTGTTCCAATCGTAAAGAGATTAAAGACCATGGTGATAAGGGAATTTTATTAGGTAGTAAGTTGAAGGATGGGGACAGAGTAGTGATTATTGAAGATGTGACTACTGCTGGCACATCTATTTATGAAACAATGCCCATTATTAAGGCTAATGGTGATGTGGATGTGAAGGGATTAATCATATCTGTTGACCGTATGGAAAAAGGGCAAGGGGAAGAAAGTGCTCTAAGAGAATTAGCAGATAAGTTTCATATGAAAACATGTGCTATTGTGACCATGGATGAGGTTGTTGAGCATCTATGGAATCGAGAAGTATTAGGAAAAGTATTGATTGATGATGACATGAAACAGAAGATTGATGGGTATTATGAGATTTATAGAGGACAGTAACGGGACATAAGTAATGTAAAAAGTTTAAAAAGGGTTGTCTCATTAAAAGCATTTGTTATTGGCTAGAGGTTTTGGATAAAATAATAGGTAAACCTATTATTTTATCCTATGACAATGACGTTATGCTTTGATGAGACAGCCCCGTCTTTAAATTTATTAGTATTTATGAGGATTAGTTAACAATATTTAAATTTTATATCTTTTTTAGAACCGCCCTGAAGCAATATAAACCACCAAGTAAACGTGTATAAATGGCATTAGCTGGTAGATTCAAGTCATAATCTGAAGCGAATTTCAGTCCAACTGTGCGTAGTATTTCAAGAAGATTATTTATATTAACAGTCGGATAATCAAGTGTCATGATGATGAGACCATCATCTTGCATAATCCGCTTAAATTCATTAAGCGATAACGTCATATCTGAAGAGCTCATATGCTCTAACACGGAGATACAAAATACCTTGTCAAACTGTTTATCGTTATAATTGAGATCAGTCAAATTTTGTTTGCTATATGTAATACCATCTGTGTATTTTTGCTCATACAATGATAAGCCACTACTTCCAAAATATCGATTGATTTCTGATTTTAATACACTTTCATTAAATAACCGATCATCCAAGTCACAAGCGTATGTTTCCTTACAATGGTCTTTCAGATAAAATTTTAATGGGTGCATGACACCACAAGCTGCATCTAAGCAAATATCCTCTTCATCTACAAAGTGACTCGCCCAGATGTATTCAAAATGTCTACTCCACCAATCACCAGGTAAATGAAACACGAACTCCTGGGTAGAAGGATCAGTCATGACAAAAAACCTTGATACCATATTCGTATCTTCTAAATAACTCATATATTACTCCCTTAAAAAATTCCTTATGCTAATTTTGCCAACCTAGTAACAGCTACAAAAATATCGGACATTTTGTACCAAGTAGGATAATTCAGAATTCCGTTTACGAAGTAGTGAATATAAGCATTGGCTATCAGGAATTATGAAATGTGCTTACTGTGGTGGAGCTATGACTTACTTAAAGCTAAAAATTTTAATTACTATAGATGTAATAAGAAATAAAAGGATCATGTACAGAAGGTAATTATATTAATGTGAATAAGCTAGAAGAAGGTATTCTAAATAGAATAAAAGAAGATATGCACAATATAGAATCTTGGCTTATCATCTACCTAATAAGGGTGATATAGATTTAATGTGTTGAAAATAGATATAATAATACAAATAAACCAATAAAAACTATTATAAATTGCTGAATAGTAATTAAATTGTTTACATATTTAATAATTAGGACTATAATATATTTTGATGTAAAATAATAAAAATTAAGAAAGGATGTATATTATGAAAAAAATAACTGTAATATTTTTAATTGTCATGCTAAGCATTTCTAGTTCGTCTTTTGCTTTAACAGAACCCAAAGTGATAGATGCTGCTGATTACAATGACCTTGAGACAAATAATGGAGGGAGCACTATACATGAGACAATAAGTATTGATAAGCATTCACATGATAGTGAAATAGAGATAGAGCATTTTCATTCCAATGACCTTACAACTGAAAACGAAGATAGAATTAACAATGAGTTAAAAAGCTATCCATTTATAAGTATCAAATCAAAATATGGTCCAAATAACTACATTCTTAATAAAGGTTATCAAGGTCAGGAATACTCAGTGAAAATAACTATAGTAAATAGTGGTTCAAATGGTTATGTTAGAATTACAGGTAATGAGAAAAGTAATAGAGTATTACCAGCTTCAACATTTTTTATATATGGAAACGAAGAAAAAGAAATTGAAATCAGAGGTAAGTATCCAAAAAAAGTTGGTGAATTTACTCATGAACTTAAGATAGCGATTGGGGATGATCCAAATGGTTTGTTTGGTCATGCAATAAGATATGACATAAGTGGAATATCCAAGAAGAAAAATAATGAACCTAGTGAAGAAACAATAGACTTAAATCTAGTAGCAAGCTACGATTCAGCAAAATCGTGTTATAATCTTAGTTGGAAAAATATTTGGATAAAAAAGTGGAGTTATGATGTATATGCATATGATACTACAGGTAAAAAAGTTCGACTTGCAACAAAAGGATTGTCAAGTTCCGAGCGTGTTACAACGAGTATTCCACTTAATAAACTTCCAGATTATTCCTTAGGTAAAGATAGAGTGCAGATTTATATTAGAGCATTTAGAAGTACTGGTAGCTTTATAAGTAAAAGAAAACTATTATTATGTAAACATAAATATAGTCAATATGTAGCTACTGGAACCACAAAACATAAAAAAATATGCACAACTTGTAAAGAAGCTTTACAAAGTAGTAAATATCACAATTTTACATATGTAAGTAATGGAATACGTGGTCACAAAGCTACATGTAGTGATTGTAAGATAGTAATTGAAAATATGTCACATAGAGTAACCGGTAGCTTCATTAGAAATGGATACTTTGACCGCGAAGGTCATTATTTATACTGTAAGGATTGTGGACAAACTACTTCTAATTTTGAATTTCATGACTTTAAAGAAGGTATATGTACAGTTTGTTATTATAATAGTACAATAACGGGGGATCCATTTGAATAAATCGAACTTTTTGGTTCAGTCATTTGCATGCAGTGCTATATTAAGATAGATACCAGTTTCAGAATGCTTACAAGAGGATTGTTATTGTAGAATTAACTTAATTGTTTGTATTTTAATAGTATAAAATTAAAGAAGTTATCATTAAATTAACGAAGGGGCTGTCGGAAAATAAAAAGTCCTATCAACGAAAAAGAGAGCAGAAATAATTAAATTTCGCTCTCTTTTTCGTATATATATTTGTTAAAATATTTATATGCCAACAAATCAAGTATATTTTAACGGATTATTCGGATATAAGCAAAAGAAACTTAAATTTTTTTTCGAAGGATTGGAATTGCCTAAAGATGACCCGATTTTTACACTAAAGTCCGTACTGGAGGAACTCGACTTTAGCAGACTACTGAATCAGTATAAATCAAAGGGTCGTAAAGGCTATAATCCAATTATGATGTTTGCTCTTCTCATTTATGCTAACATGAGAGAGATTCGTAGTATAGATGACATTTCAAGAATAAAAAGCTAAAAAACCCTATCTTAGAAGACCTTCACTATCAGCTTATTAAAAAGCTTAGAGCAAAGGGCTACATATCCCTTGAGAAGATATTTGTAGATGGGACAAAGATTGAAGCGAATGCTGATCGCTATACTATCTTATGGCGAGGCAGTATAAATTATCACTTAATCAACGTTCTTGATGCCATTAATGATACTTACTCTGTGTATAATCGGCTTATCAAACAAGAGAGATATGATATAAAATATCAGCTGGAGAAGGTTGATTTTCTTATTATTGAAGAATCTGACAAGGTATGTGACATCATCAAAAGAAACAAGTCAAGAAAAAAAGAAGGCGTTAAAAAGCTGAGTAATAATCATGTGATGAAAATCGAGAACATTGGATCAGATACCCTTATGAGACTTGAAAAAACATTAAAAAACATCTTACTATCAGAGGGGATTAAGCCAGTCTATGGCCGAGGGTGTAGAAAATCATCTCATCAAAAGCGGGAAATGATAGGAACAGCTATTCCAAAACAGATATAATGCAACTTTTATGCGAATGAAGGATGACCACATGGTGCGACCTGCACTTTAAATATAAAGTATAAGGTACATCTTGGGCTGTCTAAGCTTAACAGCCTTAGGGCTACTTCATCCATTTGGAGTAACGCTACGTGCAGGTGCATCGCAGTTAACGGCGAGGTATTAAGCTGCAGGGACAATGTGAATAATCGACTAGCCTAAAGTGGAGGTGTCGCTAGAGTAAATGTACTGCTATGATTAAATTAAATAAAAGAAGAGGTTGCTTAAGAAAGTAGTGATTAACCTCATTTAAGCTAACCTGTTTTTATCATGCCTAAAAGTAGTATGAGCTATATAAAGGTAAAAAAATATTAGTTAATAGATTGTTTTTGTAATAAGTAGCTCTATATTAAAGAGGAGGCTGTCAGATATTCCTCGATTTTCCGACAGCCTCTTCTTGAGTTGTAGTCTCTTTCCATAAGGACATCCAATTAGGACATTGTACTTGTATACCGTAACAATATTGTGTTAATAAAGGCTGCCTAATACCTGGTCTAGAAATATAATTAGGATTAGTTAACAATATTTAAAATTTTATATCTTTTTTAGAACCGCCCGAAAGCAATATAAACCACCAAGTAAACGTGTATAAATGGCATTAGCTGGTAGATTCAAGTCATAATCTGAAGCGAATTTCAGTCCAACTGTACCTAGTATTTCAAGAAAATTATTTATATTAACAGTGGGATAATCAAGTGTAATGATAATGAGACCATCATCTTTCATAATCCGCTTAAATTCATAAAGCGATAACGTCATATCTGAAGAGCTCATATGCTCTAACACGGAGATACAAAATACCTTGTCAAATTGTTTATCGTTATAATTGAGATTAGTCAAATTTTGTTTGCTATATGTAATACCATCTGTGTATTTTTGCTCATACAATGATAAGCCACTACTTCCAAAATATCGATTGATTTCTGATTTTAATACACTTTCATTAAATAACCGATCATCCAAGTCACAAGCGTATGTTTCCTTACAATGGTCTTTCAGATAAAATTTTAACGGGTGCATGACGCCACAAGCTGCATCTAAGCAAATATCCTCTTCATCTACAAAGTGACTCGCCCAGATGTATTCAAAATGTCTACTCCACCAATCACCAGGTAGATGGAAGACGAACTCCTGGGTAGAAGGATCCGTCATGACAAAAAACCTTGATACCATATTCGTATCTTCTAAATAACCCATACAGTACTCCCTTAAAAAACTCTTTATACTATTTATATGAGGATTAAGCACAAAAGTGTATAATCACATGAAGAATCTTCTAGTGTCATTTAAGATGCTGATTCGATGTTAAATGGTAGGAATCTTTTGATTTATAAAGTGTAGTGTTTTATAATAGAAAGATATCAAGTTCTTAGATTGGGGGTTATGGCTATAGAAAAGAGAAAAAAGCCTCATTTATCAAGTATCGGAAAATACATTCAGTTGCTGTATCTTATTCAAGTGTTATTACTCATTGTTATGTTGCTGTATCGTTTGTTTAGTAGCTATAGCTTCATAAAACTTAGATTTAATTGGAGGATTAACATAGATCTGGTCCTCTTATTTCTTGCCTTTTTAATGCTTATTAATGGTTATCTTGTTATAAAGGATGTAGTGGATTTAAAACGGTGGAAAGAACGCACAAGAATGAAAGATGAAGCTTATGACTATATTGGAAAACTTAATCAAGACCTTAGAATGCAACGTCATGATTTCCTTAATCATATTCAGATTATCTATAGTCTTAATGAATTAGAGGAGTATGATGAATGCAAGGATTATTTAAATAAGATATATGAACATATTGGTAAGCTGAGTGAGAATATTAAAACGGATAAGATTGCTATTAATGCTCTACTACAAGCAAAAGCCAATGAAGCACAGCGATTAGGGGTACCTTATCAAGTGCGTATTCGTTCAAGATTAAGCCATATGATTATGCCAGATTGGGAATTGTGCCGATGTTTGGGTAATCTCATTGACAATGCTTTTACAGCTACCCTCCAATATGATGCTTGCAAAAGTGTGGCGATACATATAGAAGAGAACATTACAGACTATATCTTACATGTAAGCAATACTGGTAAACCTATTGATGAGGACATTATACAGTCTATCTTTGAGCCAGGGGTTACAACGAAGAAAAACCAGGACGAAGAACATGGTATGGGGCTTTATATTGTTAAAACAATACTCAAACAATACGGTGGAGAAGTGACCACGAAGCATGTAAGTCCAGATACCTCATTTGTTATGAAGATACCCAAAACTGACATTACAAACGGTAAAGTGTATAACTCAGACAAGAAGCATTGAAAGTGAGCAGATTAAGCGTATGATAAATGTATAAGATGTAAGTGGATATAACAAGTTGCTTACAGATATAACACAGGAGGTGAGTCGGTGGATACGTTAAGTATCATTTCATTTGTATTAATTGTTCTAGGGGTCGTCTTATTAACCATAGAAATAGTTGTCCCTAGTTTCGGTATCATTGGTGGTCTAGGTATCGTTTCAATTATTGCAGGTGTCATTATGTCTGCAAAATCCATAGTAGGAGGTATCATTATCTTCTTTATTATTATCGTCATAACGATCTTATTATTAATTATTATCTATAAATATTTAATGAGAAAAAATCACTCTGTGATATTACATGAAGATCTGAAATGGGATAAACAAGAAGATGATCTGAAATTCTTCCTAAATAAAGAAGGAATAACCACAACACCACTTCGACCCAGTGGTCATGCAGATTTTGATGGCGTAACACTGGATGTTATAACGAAGGGACAGTTTATTCCGAAAGGATGTCCAGTAGTAGTGGATGAGGTAAAAGGAAATAATATTATTGTTAAGATGTTAGAGGAGTACAAAGTATTATAAGGGAGGGTATATGATGGATGAATTAAAAGGTATCTTAATTATTATTGGTGCTATTGTTTTATTTATTGCTATATTTGTAAGTATTATTCCCGTGAGACTATGGATTGCAGCACTTGCATCCAATGTTAAAATTGGTTTGATAACTTTAATTGGTATGAAATTACGTCGGGTACGACCTAACCGTATCGTATTACCACTTATACGTGCTACGAAGGCGGGCTTGAAATTATCCGTTAATCAACTGGAATCTCATTTACTAGCAGGAGGTAATGTGGATCGTGTGGTAGATGCACTCATTGCATCCCATCGGGCAGAATTAGCATTAAGCTTCGAACGTGCAGCAGCTATTGACTTGGCAGGAAGAGATGTACTTGATGCTGTAAAAATGAGTGTAAAACCAATCATAATTGAAACACCATCGGTTGTTGCAGTTGCCAAAGATGGTATCGAAGTCAAAGCCATTGCTAGGGTAACCGTTCGCGCAAACTTAGAAAGACTTGTAGGTGGCGCAGGTGAAGAGACTGTTATTGCAAGAGTTGGTGAAGGTATTGTTACAACAGTTGGTTCGGCAAAATCCCATAAAGAGGTTTTAGAAAATCCTGATTCCATATCAGAAAGAGTCCTTGGAAAAGGTCTAGATGCTGGAACAGCATTTGAAATCTTGTCCATTGATATTGCTGATATTGATTTAGGTAAAAATATTGGTGCAAGGTTACAGATTGAACAAGCAGAAGCCGACAAACAAATCGCTCAGGCTAAAGCAGAAGAGAGAAAAGCTTTCGCTATTGCAAAAGAACAAGAAATGAAAGCTCGTGTAGAAGAAATGAGAGCCAAAGTTGTAGAAGCAGAGGCGGAGGTACCACTCGCTATAGCTGAAGCATTTAAAAAAGGTAATCTTGGTGTTATGGATTACTATAAAATTGAAAATGTAAAAGCGGATACAGCTATGAGAGATGCTATTAGTACTGACCAGTAGAAGGGGATGGACCTATGACTATTAAGAATCTATCCAAAAAGGAATTGAAAAAAGCAGTCATTATGTATGAGATTCTTTCTAAGCCTGTAAGTTTACGAAAAAAGGAGTTAAACCAACATGCTAAGAATACTGATCGCAGATGATGATAAAAATATGAGATTTGTGCTAAAAAAGGCACTTGGCAAAGAAGATGACATTCAAATTGTAGCAGAAGCAACATCAGGGCATGAAGCCATAGGGGCTCTAGAGGAGCAAGAAATTGATGTGGCTTTTTTAGATATTGATATGCCAGGTCTTAATGGTATAGAGACGGCAAAATTAATCGTAGATATTCAGCCAAGATGTAAGATTATATTCGTTACGGCACATGATCATTATATGTCCCAAGCTTTTGAACTCTATGCGTATGATTATATTTTAAAACCTTTTAAGTTGGAACGTTTACATAAGACAATTAATCGCATAAAGAGCGTTATGAAAATCACGAGTAAATCAGATATACCAAGGAAAACCCATAAACATGAACTGTTGTTTAAGTTAAAAGATGGTATGGTGTTGGTAAAACCTGAGGACATTATATTGGTTGAGAGAGAAAACAGATCTACAGTTATTATAACGGATAGAGCTAAGTATGTGACCAATAAAACATTACTGGAAATGGAACAGATTTTACCTAAGGATGATTTTATGCGCAGCCACAAATCCTATATCCTACGTATTGATAAAATCTCTACCATATCTACCTATGGGCGTTGGACGTATATTGTGAAGTTTAACAATTGTAATAAAGATGCCTTACTCACAAAAGAAAAGGCAGAGGAACTAGAAAAAAGATTTGGTATTAAGAAATAGAGAGACTTTAGGGCCATCTCATCAAAGTATCATGAGGATTCATGATTTTTATGATACTTTTGATAAGATAGCCCTTTTGATATTTTCATGTTACCCAAATAAAGTTCTATGTTTTATACTAATTCCGCTAATCTGGTAACAGCTACATAGATATCAGATATTCTATACCAAGTTGGATAATCTACGATACCATTTACGGGCATATTGAAAACTTGTTGGAATTTCTCAACTGATGCTGCTGTATTAGGTCCATAGACCCCGTCTACCCTAAGCTTAGGGATGGCTGGATAGTTATTTGAAATACCATTTATTTGCTGCTGAATAGTTCTTACAGGACCTCCTGTAGACCCTTGTTGCAGGTTATAGCCTGGGAATGAGGAAGGGATTCCAGACACTTGCCCAGCAGTATTAATATATACGTCACTACCATAGAAATATCGAAGGATTTCTATGGAGTTATCACCTATATCACCCCGGTATTTGCTGCCCCATTGTGTCATCCAGTTAGGACACTGTACCTGTATACCATCACAATACTGTGTTAATAGAGGCTGCTTAATACCTGGTCTAGAGATATAGTTGATAAACAGTTGATCCACAATATCGGAGATATTTTTAAAGTAATTTCGTCCATATATCCATTTATGGTCAAAAGCCGTAGAGGATGTAATGGTGAAATTTTTTCCCTTGCCCCGATACCATTCTGTATAGACTCGATTCAGCGTAAAGGATAATATAGCAAATACATTGGCTTGAATGGTGCTCTCTGGCCACGTGGAGTAGATTTCAGAGGACGCCACATTTTTAATATAACTGGTAAAGGGAACAAAGTAGTTCTGAGCACTGGTGTCATTAGGACCGCCATCATGAACAACAATGGTACTAGGGACCACAACAGTGGGTAGTACAATTAAACTACCTTCTACATCCTCCTTAACTTCACTTTCTGGAATTTTAGGTGGGTAATCTGCATATAGAGTATGAGGACCAATAACTAACTCTTCTACTTGCTGGCTTCTGATACCTCGCGATGATACTTCAACAAGAGGTATCATGGAGACATCTTGTAATGCTAATTCATTAGGTAATAACTGTGTACCAGCAATGTTAACAGTTTCAAATTCAGGGGATTCTACCAGAATATTATATTCTGAATAGGGTTTAGGACTGCCAGGTTCAAGACTATATTCAAGTGGTGGTGTTTCTAGCTCAATGGGGGCTGTTTGACCAGATTCATTTGTTTCTAATATATCAACAGTTTCATTACCAGGTGTGGTTTTTTTTATGGTTATTTTTGCATTGGTTACAGGTTTATAACCTAGCTGAGTGACTGTGTTAACGGATAATTTTCCAAGGGATTGGGTTGACATTTCAGCAGGATACATTCTATTTGATCTCATAATTCTCCTCACTATTTGGGCATAACTTACCTATGCCACGTTACTTACTTTCAGTATATGAATAGACAAGTTTTCTTGACAACAAAAAAAGAATACTACTTTCGTAGTATTCTATGTGGGGGAGAACATATTGTAAACAGGGATACGTTAGTAAACTAACTCTATCAACCAATCTATAACTAGCCTTTATATAAAGACCAGAATCAGGTTGTTTTGATCCATATATAAAGGCTAATCTATTATCCATAAAAAAGCTTCCATATATAAATCGCTTGTATCCCTGTAATATTAATTATATCCAATACGCTATTTTATATACAAAAATTATTAAATTTTTTTTGTATTTATTTGACTATTATTGTGAATATCAGTAAACTATAATTATGTTGGGAGATTGCTGATTTGGATAAGGTAGTTTCAGCAACCTTACATAAGAGTTAAAGGCTCTTAATATATAGTGTACTTGAGTACGAAGTGCTCTACTAAGGAGGAAAAAACATGAATTTAGCTGGTTACATTGATCATACTATTCTTAAGCCAAATGCAACAAAAAATGAAGTGATTAAAATCTGTCAAGAGGCAAGACAATATCAATTTGCTTCTGTTTGTGTCAATGCATATAGAACTAAGTTGGTAAAAGAACAATTGGAAGGTTCAGATGTAAAAGTTTGTACAGTAGTTGGTTTTCCGTTAGGAGCTGTACCTAAAGAGGTAAAAGCATTCGAAACAAAAGGAGCTATAGCTGATGGTGCCAATGAGATTGATATGGTCATCAATGTAGGTGCATTAAAAGATAAAGATTATGATTGTGTTTATGAAGATATTAAGGCTGTTGTAGATGCTTGTGGTGATAAGGCTCTTTTAAAAGTTATCCTTGAGACCTGTTTATTAACAGACGAAGAAAAAATAAAAGCTTGTGAACTCTGTGTAAAAGCAGGTGCAGCATTTGTTAAAACATCTACTGGATTCAGTGCAGGTGGTGCAACAGTTGAAGATGTTGCACTTATGAAAAAGACAGTCAATGGTGAGGCAAAAGTAAAAGCTTCTGGTGGTGTACGTAGCTATGAGGATGCTGTAGCGGTTGTTGAAGCAGGTGCTAACCGTATTGGAGCAAGTGCAGGTATTGCCATAGTAGAAGGCTCGGAAGCCACAGGTTCTGGATATTAAGACATTAATTAAGGGGCTGTCTCATAAAAGCAATGGTGACGTTAATTGCTTTTATGAGACAGCCTTTTTTTGTTTTAACGGTTACAATATAGCGACTATTTATTCGGATAATAAATCTTTTAATCCTTTGATTAAGCGATTATTATCCTCTGGTTTCATAAAGCAAAAACGGAAGAATCTATCATCAAGAAATTTGAAGCTAGATGCATTTCTAATCATCATATTTTGCTTAATGAGGTACTCGAAAATATCATGGGCACTTATATCATCTCTAAGAAGTTTCACTAACATAAAGTTAGCTGTAGGCTTGTACACATGAACGCTTTTCCAACTGGTCATGATGTGATAAATACGTTCACGTTCTTCAATAATAAGATTTTTAGTTCGCGACATATAAGCTTCATCTGCAAACATGACCTCACCCGCATAACTGGCAATAGAATTAATGGTCCAAGGGAATTTTACATGATTCATATGAGCCAGTAAACGGGTATTGCCACATAAACCATAGCCCAGCCTTAAACCAGGTGCGGCAAAGAACTTTGATACACCTCTAATGATAAATAAGTTATCATAGGTATCAATAAGTGAAGAAGCTGAATAGCGAGGCATATCATCTGTAAATTCAATATAGGTTTCATCAATCATTACATCAATAGCTTTTTCATGACACATGGACACAATCTTTTCCATAAGAACGGTAGATATAGTGGTGGATGTAGGGTTGTTGGGATTACAGATAATCAATATATCTATATGCTCACTAAGGGCTTCGTTCAAGGCATCTAGATCTAAGCTGAAATCATGTAATTCATCAAGAGGAAAATATACAGCCAAACCACCGTTTAGGGTAATTTCTCGTTCATACTCTGAATAGGTAGGTCCTATAATGAGAGCTTTCTCTGGTTTGGTACTTTGAATAAATAAAGCAATGAGTTCTGTTGACCCATTACCTACGATGACATGCTCTATATCTGTGCCAGCATAAGCGCTAAGATGTTGTCTCAGATCAGTGTAATCCCGATCAGGATAAGTTTCAATAACGGATACATTCTGAGCCAAAGCTTCAACCAAAGTAGGTGATAAACCTAAAGGGTTTACGTTAGCACTATAATTAATAACATCACTCATTTGTATATTATAAATCGATGCAATTTTTTCAATATCACTGCCATGAAAATGGCTTTTTTTTGAAGGCATCTTCTCACATCCTTTTCTTAGGAATTCATAAGTTAATATTATTATACCCTTTCGCCTTAAAAATGCAAGGTATACTTCGTTAACACAAAGAATCTTATAGGGCTATTAGGCTAATTGTTGAATTGAAGTTGACACACGAGATAGCACATTTTATAATGAATATGATGATATGTGTAAGCTTTTAGCTTAATATGTCGGGGAGTATACGAAAGATAAGAGAGGTAAATACATGAACCTACTTGGTAAAATGAGAGCATTCTTTAGTAATAAGTTAGAAACTCAGATAGATGAAAAGAATTATTTAGGTGTTGATATCCATGATGTCTACAACAATGTTGAGAATACCTTTAAGGTATGTCAACAGCTCATAGCAGCTAAGCGAGAAAAAGAACGTGTGGTACAAGAATATGAGAAAAATATCAAAAAGTTTTCAGGCATTCAACAAATTGAAGGCTTGTCTAAAAGTGCCATGTCTGAATTAGAGAGTTATGCCAATGCCTATATGGATACCACACAGCATAAAGATGACTATGTAAATCGAATTAAAGGTACTGGTGAGGCACTTGATTATCTGGATGAATATGGAGAAGATTTACCCAAAGTCATCGAGAATATTCAACATGTAGAAGAGAAACAAAGAGCAGTTAAGAATGATATTCACTGTATAGAAGGAGAAAAGGCGGAACTGGGTTATAAAGCCATACGCCTTGTAAAAACCCAAAAGATAGTCAAGGTTCTGATGATCATACTACTTATGGTTTTTGCTATATCCACTTTCATATTAGCTACATTATATAAAACCAAGGATATTGATATCATCATACCCTCCATTGTCATGATTGTTATTATTGGGTTTTTTGGTATGTGGATCTATATCTTTAGACGATATGTGGTACATGAAATTAAGAAAAATCATTTGTTAAGGCAAAGAGCTGTAGAATTACTGAATAAAATAAAACTGAAATATGTCCACCATGAACAATTCTTAGAATATGAATACAAGAAGTATAAGGTTAAGAGTGGTGAAATGCTTGAGGATCGCTACAACAAATATAACCAAAACATACAGGATAAACATCGTATACATAAAATATCCAGAAACATTCTTTCTTCGGAGGAAGACATAGAACAGTTACTGAGCAAGCATCAAATTGAGGTGGATAGCCAGTTTTTTGATTATATTGAACAATATACCACAAAAGCTAAACGACATGCCCACAAGCAAGAGGTAGAGAACAATATAAAAACATTAAAAAACACCATGGATGAATATGATAAAGAAATTCATTTAATCACCAAATTATTAGAAGATGTCAAAGCACAGGATTGTAGTGATGATAAAGCAATATGGAAAATGATTGATAGGCTTAATTTATAAAAAGAGTGTACATTACAAATAAATAAATATGAATTTTAATAATCAGTTATTGGATGGAATATTCTTGTCATATTCCTTGATATCTATTTAACAGACGGTCATCCATTAAAATTTTTGATTTAAATCATATGATTTATTATTGTTAACTGTATTTATAATCTTAACATGGCAAAAGATGCTCATAAAATGTAATTATACATTTAGTGAGTATCTTTTGTTGTGATGGAATAATATAATTTAGAAATTATAGGTAAATTAATGATAAAAAATATTTTTATAAAACATAATCATAATAAATTGTATTAATTGGTTAATTTTATAGGAGTTGCTTCATATAAAGATCTATAACCTGAATAGCGACATAGTGCAGATTATGTTCTCTATTAATGATTTTTTGAATCTATAAAGCAATGATAATTATACTAAATTAGGATATAGTAAAATGTAGGCAGAAAGATAGTTTGCAGACTTTAGTATAATAAAAATCCGTTGAATTCTCACTATTGAAAAATGAAATTATATAAATGGAATTTTGGAGAAATATTTAATAGTTACTATTAACAATCTGAATGTTTAGCTTATTTTATATTTTCATATGTATTATTGACAAATAGATTTGCTGTATACTATAATAATCACCATCCCAAGTAATTATTTTACATATTCTCATGAAGTGAAAAATTGTGAGACAATTAATAGTTGAACGACCTAAAATGATGGGTTGATATGCTCTTCTATCTGTTAGCAAAAGAAGGAGAAGCAAAGGAGCGCCAAACACATCTGCGCGGTGAATAGATAAAGTATAATATCTACTCACCAAATTATAGGAGAGATGAATAAAAAGGGTACGTTAGACGACATTTTTCGTGTGAGTATATCATATTATGAGGGGTGATGACCGTAGCGATTGATCATACGATCTATAGGTACAAGAGGCATTAAATAACTTCCAAATCGGGAAGATTATGCCAGTTCATTCATTTAGAGAGAAAGAGATGGGGCATGCTTCAACAAAATACAAGATAGGAAGGGAGTTTTTTTATGGGAGATAGAATATACATTTCATCACCAGACATGAGCAATGAAGGTTACGAGATGGCATATATCAAGGAGGCCTTTGATACCAATTGGATTGCACCACTTGGTATGAATGTGGATGGATTTGAACAAGAGTTAGCTAACAAAGTAAGTATAAAATCTGCTGTAGCTCTATCGGCAGGGACAGCTGCTATACATATGGCGCTTCGAGCTGCAAATGTTGGAGTGGGTGACATTGTCTTTTGTCAAGACTTAACATTTTCTGCAACAGTTAATCCAATTATTTATCAAAATGCTATACCCGTCTTCATTGATAGTGACCATAAAACTTGGAACATGTGTCCTGAAGCTTTGGAAAAGGCTTTTGAAAAATATAGGCCTAAAGCAGTTATCGTGGTCCATTTATATGGTTTATCAGCAGATTTAGATATTATAATGGAAATTTGCAAGAAACATCATGTGCCACTCATAGAAGATGCTGCTGAAAGCCTTGGCTCAAAATATAAAGGTCAGTATACAGGTACATTTGGTGATTATGGCATTTATTCGTTTAATGGGAATAAGATCATTACCACATCAGGTGGTGGTATGCTTGTTTCTAATCATGAAGAGCGTATTACCAAAGTGAGGTTTTGGGCTACTCAATCAAGAGATCAAGCGAGACACTATCAGCATAGTGAACTTGGCTTTAATTATAGAATGAGTAATATCGTAGCAGGCATAGGAAGAGGTCAGCTTAAGGTATTAGAACAAAGAGTAAAGAAAAAGAAGTACATTTATACGTATTATGAGAAAGCATTTAAAGATATTGATGATATACATATGATGCCTATTAATCCATGGGATGAGCCTAATTATTGGTTAAGTTGTATGACTATACACGGTAAAGTAAAGCCGATAGATGTTATTGAAGCATTGGAAAAAAAGAATATTGAATGCAGACCCATCTGGAAACCCATGCATATGCAACCATTTTTTGAAAGGTACGATTATGTTGGGGCTAGTGTTTCCAAGGAAATCTATGAGCATGGCGTTTGCTTACCGAGTGATTCTAAGATGACAGACAAGGCATTGTACACAGTAGTCAATACAATCAAAGAATTGTGGTGTTAGGATGAGATTATATATAAGATTCGTTAAAAGACCTATGGATTTTATTTTGTCCTTAACAGCTTTGGTAATCTTATTACCATTCTTAGCTATTATAGCGAGTTTAGTTAGATGTAAATTAGGTAGTCCAGTGATTTTCAAACAGGAACGACCAGGTCTTAATGAGAGAATTTTTACCTTATACAAGTTTAGGACCATGACAGATGAGAGAGATGAGACAGGTGAATTATTACCAGATAATAAGCGGTTGACGAAGTTTGGAAAGACACTAAGGGCTACATCGTTGGATGAACTTCCAGAACTTCTTAATATTCTAAAAGGTGATATGTCCATCATAGGTCCAAGACCTTTGCTTGTGAGATATCTACCACATTATAACAAACAGCAAAAAAGACGTCATGAAGTAAGACCAGGATTATCAGGATTAGCGCAAATCAATGGCAGGAACACCATTAGTTGGGAGGAAAAATTCAAATTAGATGTTCAGTATGTGGATGGTTTAAGTTTCGTTTTAGACTGGAAAATCATTATTTGTACCTTGTATAAAGTGCTTAAAAGACATGGTATTAACACCTTATCGGATGACATGATGCCCAGTTTTGAAGGTAGCGAGAAAATGCATGTATTAGGAGAATCTTATGAAAGATAAATTTAAACGGTTTAATGATTTATCACCAAAGGATTTTAACGTTGACTATCATATACATACCAATCAAACAGATGGATTAGATACCATTGATGACATCATAAAAACAGCGCGAGCATATAAAATTTCTGAGATCGCTTTTACAGAACATGTTCGAAAAAATACAAGATGGTTTGATACATTTGCTGATCGGGTACGTGAATCAGCAAAGCGCTATACAGATATCACGGTATATGTAGGCTGTGAAACGAAAGTTCTGGACAAAAAAGGGAATTTAGATGTATCGGATAAGATTCTTTATCGAAGTGATATTGTATTAGGGAGTGTACATAGAATACCGAATGAGAAGGGAGGATTTTTTGATTTTGCTGCATTAACACCACAGGAATTGGCAGATGTCGAATTGGAATTATCCCTCAGGATGTTAGAAAAATCACCTATGGATGTATTGGCGCATCCAGGGGGGATGTTTTCATTAAGATATGGGGGTTATCCTATCCAATATTTTCGAGAGATGATGATGTTAGCCAGTAAGTATGACAAAGCAATTGAAGTGAATTCAAGGTATATCAAGAATGCTTTTGATTTCTTAAAAGTCTGTGGGGAAATAAATCCTAAAATATCAATAGGATCAGATGCTCATAAAGCAAAAAATATTGCGCGTTGCACGAAACTAATTAGTCAATTATACAATTGGGGTAAAAAGGAGAGTGTATTAAATGAAAATATTAGTAACAGGTGCAGGAGCAGTTTTGGGACAGGCAATCATAAAATCACTTAAATGTTCTCGTATAAATTTAAGCATAATAGCAGTAGATCCTAGCCCGCTGGCAGTAGGTCTTTATTGGGCGGAGCAACACTATTTAGTGCCAATGGCTGTGGATCCAAAATATATGGATGAAATGTATAAAATTTTAACACTAGAAAAACCAGATGTTTTATTCATTGGGACGGATGTGGAATTGTTTATATATGCTCAATACAAAAAAGAAATTGAAAAGAAGTTTGGTACGAAAGTCATTGTAAGCGATACATCGGTTATTCAAATTGCAGATGATAAGTGGCTCACGTATAAATTTCTAAAAGATAATGGTCTAGATTATCCTGAATCTTGTTTGCCAGGTGATGAAAAAGACCTTGTTAACAAAGTAGGGTTTCCCTTGATTGTAAAACCCAGGGTAGGTGCGAGAGCTGTATCGGTGAAAAAGGTCAATAATGTAGACGAGTTAGAAATAGCCATTAACGAAGTTAAGGACCCAATCATTCAAGAATGTGTTGGAACAGAGGATAGTGAATATACTGCAGGTGTACTTGTTTTTAATGAAAAGGCTAGGTCGTCCATCATTATGAGAAGAGATTTACGTGATGGCAACACCTTTCGTGCATATGCTCAACCTTACTCACCATTAAATAAATATGCTGAAAAAGTTGCTGAAAAGCTGAAACCTTATGGCCCAGTTAATTTGCAATTTAGAATTTGTGGAAAGAAAGTCAAGATTTTTGAGATTAATGGCAGATTTTCAGGTACAACTCACTTTCGAACACTATCCAATGTCAATGAAGTTGAAATGTGTCTCAATCACGTTTTCTATCATAAAGATATTACTCAGGTGATGATTAATCCATTAACGATTTTAAGATATTATGATGAAATTATCATGCCGAATAAAAATTACATGGTACGAGTGATAGGGGGTTAGCTAATGGAAAAAGAGTATGAAGAATTAGAGCTTAGAAAGCTCGTATCGGTCATACTGAAGAAATGGTGGATTATTGCTTTGTGTTTTAGCATGAGTACGATAGCAACATATATTATCACAATCAAATATATGCAGCCCATCTATGAAGCTCAGACGTCGCTTTTTATCGGAAAAGAAAGAGGGGATATAAGAAGTATATCCATGGGTGACTTTCAACTTAATAGCAAGTTAATTACGGATTATCGCGAGATAGCCAAGAGTCGATTGGTTGCAACAGAGGTGATTACCAATCTTGATCTTAATATGCCTATTAGTACCTTACGACATAATTTATCAATCAGTACAGTAAAAGACTCACGGCTTTTTACTATTAATGTAAAGCATGCCAATGCTAAGGTAGCAACAGACGTTGCGAATGAGATTGCTACTGTACTTGTTGAGAAAGTATCGGAGATAATTGATGTTAAAAATGTACAAGTCATTGATAAGGCATTAGAACCAGGAGCACCTATACAATCAAATAAGAAGATGTACATAGCTATAGCAGGAGTTTTAAGTATCATGATTGGTTTACTTATTATATTCATCATCCAGCTCTTAGATAATACAGTTAAAAGTGAAGACGATATTGAAAGGTACCTTGGATTAACCGTTATTGGTGTGATACCTAAGTTCAAAGGGGAGGAACGATAGCCATGAATGATAACCTCATTACATACAAAGACTCCAAAAACCATGTATCGGAATCATATAGAATGTTAAGGACCAATCTTCATTACCTTAACATCGATAAAAGAAACAAAACCATTGCCATAACCAGTTCCAATCCAGGAGAAGGAAAGACAACCACTTTGGCAAATTTAGCCCTTACCATGTCACAGACGGGACAACGTGTATTGATTATAGAGTGTGATCTTAGGAAACCTAGAGTACACAAGACTTTTAATGTAGACAATACAAAGGGCATCGTCAATGTTATTGTTGAAAAAATTCCTGTTCAAGATGTGATCCAGAAGGTAAAAGAATTACCGAATATGGATATCATAACAGCAGGACCTATACCACCAGATGCAACAGAACTATTAGAATCTAAGGTGATGAAAGAGCTCATCGTAAGTTTACGCGAGAACTATGATATCATCTTATTCGATACACCACCTGTATGCAGTGTAACAGATGCAGCAATCATTTCAAGTCAGGTTGATGGCGTGATTCTTGTTGTAGCTTCAGGTGAAACCAACATAGATTCTATGAAATTAGCCAAGAAATTACTAGGGAAAGTACATGCGAATATACTAGGTGTTGTTCTATCCAAAGCAGATGCTTCCAATAATTGCAGCTATTATTACCAATACTATCAACATGATAGAGAAACTCAAGTTACGAAAAATGAACAATTATTAAAAAAATTAAATAATGAGAAGGGTGTCCATTTGCTTATTAGAAAAAGATTAAGTGTGAGGGAATGGATAAGAAATGAGGGAAGATTTAAGAGATGAGGGATATGCTACTAATTATTGGTGCTGGTGGATCATGCACCAGTGAGGAGGGTATCGTGAATGAAAATACTTGTTCTAGCAAATCTGGGTATGGGTCTTTTCAAATTTCGAAAAGAACTGCTCGAAGAATTAATCAAAAAACATCATGATGTATACCTATCACTTCCTAATGACGAATATGTCCCAGAGCTAGTAAAAATAGGTTGTAAATTTGTAAAAACCCATGTAGATAGACGAGGGACTAACCCCATGAAGGATTTGAAACTATTGCTCAGGTATATACATATGATGAGACGTATTAAACCAGATGTTGTGCTGACATATACCATTAAGCCCAATGTCTATGGTGGAATAGCATGCTGGATAACAAAAAATAAGTATATAACAAACATTACAGGCCTTGGTACATCTGTTGAAAATAAAGGATTCATGCAAAAATTATCACTTACTTTATATAAAATAGGTCTTAAAAAAGCATCTTGTATTTTTTTTCAAAATGAGCCCAATCAACAGTTTCTTATGGATAAAAACATCATAGAAAGTAAGACAAGATTAATACCTGGTTCAGGTGTGAATCTAAAACAATATCCCTTTGAACCATATCCAGCGGATCAAGAGAAGATAAATTTCTTGTTTATTGGGCGCATGATGAAAGCGAAGGGTATTGATGAATTACTAGAAGCTGCTAAACAAGTAAAAGAGCAGTACACAAATGTTCATTTTGATTTGATAGGTGGTAGTGAAGAAGACTATTTTCAGCAGTTAATGGCATATGAAAACCTAGGCATCCTTACATATCATGGCCAGCAGAAAGATGTGCAATCCTATATCAAACATGCTCATGCCATCATACTTCCTTCTCATCATGAGGGAATGGCTAATGTATTACTAGAATCGGCATCATCAGGGCGACCTGTTTTAGCTTCCAGAGTAACAGGTTGCATAGAAACCTTTGAAGATGGTGTTAGCGGCATGAGCTTTAGAGCTAAACATGTTGATTGTTTAGTTGAAGCTATCATTGCATTTATTAAGAAACCCTATGCTCAAAAGCAATCAATGGGAATCGCTGGACGAAGAAAGATGGAAAAAGAGTTTGACCGAACCCTTGTAGTGGATGCTTACCTTGAAGAAATAGATAATTAAAGGAGAATTGATATGGGTATATATGATGCGATTAAATCAAAAAAAGAAAAGATATCTGTTGTAGGTTTGGGCTATGTTGGTATGCCACTGGCAATTGCTTTTGCGAAAAAAGCACATGTGATCGGCTTCGACATAAGAGAATCAAAAGTGAAACAATACTTACAGGGTACAGATGTGACAAAAGAAGTTGGGGATCAAGCAATTAGAGAAACAACAGCAGTATTCACATGGGAAGAGAAACACCTGAGAGACTGTAAATTTCATATTATAGCCGTACCAACACCCATTAATAAGGATAAGACTCCTGATCTTGGACCTGTTATGGGAGCTAGCAGAACCGTTGGTAGAAATCTAACACAAGGTTCTATCGTGGTGTTTGAATCCACTGTTTTCCCAGGCGTTACAGAAGATATATGTGTGCCAATTCTTGAAGCGGAATCAGGTCTCACATGTGGTGTTGATTTTAAGGTGGGTTATTCACCAGAAAGAATTAATCCTGGAGATAAAGTACATCGGTTAGAGACCATTGTGAAAGTTGTATCGGGAATGGACGAAGCGTCATTAGAGGTAATAGCCAAGGTATATGAAATGGTTATCGAAGCTGGTGTCTATCGAGCAGAAAGCATAAAAGTCGCAGAAGCTGCTAAAGTGATAGAAAACTCTCAAAGAGATATTAATATCGCTTTCATGAATGAGTTATCCATTATCTTTAATAAAATGGGAATTGATACCAAGGCCGTTCTGGAAGCTTCAGGAACAAAATGGAACTTCCTTCATTTTTTCCCTGGTCTAGTAGGGGGGCATTGTATAGGCGTTGACCCCTACTATCTCACCTATAAAGCCGAAGAAATGGGTTACCATTCTCAAATTATATTATCAGGAAGAAAAATCAATGATGATATGGGAAAATATATCGTTGAACAAACAGTAAAGATGCTGATTAAAGCGGATAAACAAATAAAAGGTTCAAAAGTAGCTATTTTTGGTGTGACGTTTAAAGAAAACTGTCCGGATGTGAGGAATACAAAAGTTGTAGATGTCATTCGTGAATTAAAAAAATATGGTATAGACATTAAGGTTGTTGACCCAGTAGCTGATCAAGAAGATTTATGGAGGGAATATAGGATTAACCCCTGCCCCATAGATGAGATTCAAGATATGGATGCCCTGATTTTTGCAGTTCCTCATGAAGAATTTAAAGCCATCAAGATAGAAGATACAAAAAAAATGTATCAATCCACAAGAGAAGATTATTCAGAGGTAATGGATGAAGTAGCGATAACATCTGAGACAGCTTCTGCCAATCATAATAGAGTCTTAATTGATGTAAAAGGTATATTTGATAGGGAAGAAGTTGAGAAGATGAATTATGTATATTGGAGACTGTAAAGATGGGATATAAAGAGATTAACTTTCCAAAAGGAACAACGTTTTTAATAACAGGTGCAGCAGGTTTTATTGGCTCAAATTTAACTGAGGCCATACTAAAATTGGGTTATCAAGTGAGAGGTCTTGATAATTATTCAACAGGTAAGAAACAGCACGTAGAAGATTTCTTGGATCATCCAAATTATATATTTATTGAAGGCGATATAAGAGATTATTCGATCTGTTCAACGGTATCAACAGGTGTTGACTATGTTTTACATCAGGCTGCTCTTGGTTCCGTACCAAGATCAATGAAGGCTCCTTTGATATATGAAGATAATAATATTAAAGGAACATCCAATATGATGGAAGCTGCTAGAAAAGCTGGTGTCAAAAGGTTTGTATACGCATCATCTTCATCTGTTTATGGTAATTCCCTTACATTGCCAAAAAAAGAAGGTCAAGAAGGTCATGTATTATCACCTTATGCATTAACCAAGAAAGTGAATGAACAGTACGGAAAACTCTATACAGATGTATTTGGATTAGGTTGTATTGGTCTTCGATATTTTAATGTGTATGGCAGGCGACAAGACCCAGATTCACTGTATGCTGCAGTCATTCCCAAATTCCTGAAAACACTGTATTCAGGAGAACAAGTTGAGATACATGGTGATGGTGAGCAGTCAAGAGATTTTACTTACATCGAAAATGTGATTGAAGCAAACTTAAAATCCTGTTTGGCAAATCAAGAGGCATGTGGAAAAAGTTACAACATTGCTTATGGAGAGCGATGTACGGTTAATCAAATGTATGATTTGATGTGTGAGCAGTTAGGTATACGACCTAGACCTCAATATGTTGAAGAAAGACCAGGCGATATTAAGCATAGTTTAGCTGATATATCTAACGCTATAAGGTTCATTGGTTATCATCCAGATTGGGATTTTGCCAAAGGATTTGTTGAAGCTATTAACTGGTATCGAGAAAATATCTAGTTTTGGGAGGGATATCAATTGAAATTAGTTTATGCGCATGACCATATCATGCATCAATATAATCATCACTATTTTAGTAACGGGTCTTTTTCCAGAAGGGTATTACAGCGTTATACAAATATATTTGAAGAGGTCAGGTTTCTATCAAGACAAAAAGAATTAGAGGTTATGCCAATCAACATGTCTTTAGCCTCAACGGAGAGAGTCGAATTCATTGGTGTACCTAATTTTAAGTCATTAAAAAAGTTATACACCTTACATAGAGCTAACGAAATAATTAAAAAAGAAATAGCCCATTGTGATTGTTTAATTGCACGCTTACCAAGTTCTATAGGAAAAATTGCAATAAAACATGCAAAGCATTATAAAAAACCCTATTTAATTGAAGTTGTTGGATGTGCATGGGATGCAAATATGAACCATGGGTCAGTACTTGGTAAAATAATAGCACCTTATGAAGCCATTACCAATAGGTGTTATATTGCCCAATCAAACTATACAATCTACATAACGAAGAAATTTTTACAGTCCCGATATCCTTCCAGTGGAAAGTCGGTTGTTTGTCCTAATGTGGCTATTGATTGTGTTGAAACGAAAACACTTAAAACGCGCATAGAAAAAATTAAGTGTCAAAAAAACCGTCTAAAGTTTGGGTTAATAGGCTCTCTTGATGTGGGTTACAAAGGTCATGAGACAGTGATTAAGGCACTGGGGCTTATTAAAAATGAACTGCCCGACTTTACCATTGAGTTTTTAGGTAAAGGGAATTCTTCTAGATGGAGCCCCTTAATAAAAGCGTGTTGTCTTGAAGATCATGTTGCATTTATTGGATCGCTACCCAGTGGAAAAGATGTCTTTGATTGGATGGACACAATGGATATTACTTTACAGCCAAGTACAGCCGAAGCACAAGGTAGATGTATTATTGAAGCAATGAGTCGGGGGTGTCCTGTTATTGCTTCAAAAGTTGGTGGTATAGGTGAGTTAATCGATGATGAGTGGCTTATCTCTCCGAAAGATTATAGAGATTTAGCTAGAAAAATAATGCGTTTTATGTCGGATAAAGAATCCATGGTCAATCAAGCCATGAAAAACTTTCATAAAGCTAAACAATACTATAAATCTAGAATTGAGCAGGAAAGAAACAATTTTTTACAGGAATTTATCAGAAGTATTGGTACAGGTCAAGTCTAAAGGCGTGGCAGATGAATCAATAAGTAATGGAGGATATTCTATGCTAAGAAAAGTTTTTAATTTTTATTTTATATCCTGTTGATGCAATCCATATTAGGTATCACAGCCATTCTGCCTAATATCAAAATTTCTAATAGAATTAGAGGGTTTTTAATGAAGCCATTTTTTAAAAAGTGCGGTAAAAATCTCCAGATTGCTAAGGGAATCGTTATCAATTATCCTCGGAATATCGAAATTGGCGATAATGTTTACTTAGCTCATGATATATGGATAAATGGCACAGGTGGTTTGACCATTGGAAACGGGGTTATCGTATCACCTAAAGTTGTCATAGCGACAACAAAACATACATATGAAAATGGCACCATAAGTAATTGTCAATCAGAAAATGGTCCAATCCATATTGGAGAAGGTACTTGGGTAACAAGTAACTGTACCATATCCATGAATTGCACCATTGGAAAGGGGTGTATTATTGGAGCTTGTTCATCCGTAACAAAAGATATTCCAGACTACACCTTTGCTGGAGGTGTACCGGCTAAATGCATTAAGTCATTAGAATAAGCACTGTTTTGAAGAGGGTGGAAAAGTGGCAAATATAAGAAACAAAGGATATGGAACAGCATTTTTCAATACAATTGTCGTATGCATGTGTATCGTTACAAGCATCATTATTTTGTTTGATCATCATCATGAGGGGTATACACTTCTTTTTCTTCAACCACTTATCTTTAGCGTCGTATACCTATTGGTATTGAGTAAAATGATACATCAAGATAAAAAGCTATTTTTTATCGTTTTTATTGGTATCGCTTCTATTAGGTATGTTGTATTGCCACTATGCATTGTGATTTCAGGTCATTACGGAGGTAGGTCTTATATAGAACCTGATCGTACGTCATTTTTAAAGGCGATTCTACTAATGAATTATGAGCTTATTGTATGTGCAGCATTTATAGGGTTTCAAGAATGGAAAAGAAGAAAAAAAGAAGGCATAAGGAAACCAATAAAAAAAACATCTTTTGAGGCATTGGATTGTCATGATATGGGGTATATATTCTTTGGGATATTAACGTTAATAGGTGTTCTTATATATCCTACAATACTATTATCCATTAATTTTATCTTCCCCAATATTTTCGCTAAAAGTATTGAGTATAGCTTTGCTCAAAATTTAGTCATCTATTTTGTAGTGGTGTTCAAACAACTATTATTTATCATCATAACTAAAAAGATGTTTTTAAAATATTCAAGAAGTAAAAATAATATGTACATCGTATACAGTTTTCTAATCTCTCTTTTTAATATACTGATATATTTTGGAACGAATCGTTCAGATATTATCATTTCTGCAATTGTTTCATTCCTTCTACTCTATAAGTTATATGGTAAAGTGATGAAAAAGTATTTTGTAGTTGGAAGTATAACTTTAGTAGTGTTAATCACGATTGTTACAAGTGCTAGGAATAATAAGAGTATCTCAGATAATACAGATTATTTACTGGATCTAACAGATACGTTTCAAGTCTATACGGGAGGTCCTTATAATGTAGCCATTGCTGTTGAAACTAAGGCGTATTATCCAGAGGCTAATCATTTATCTGTTCTATTTTTTGATATATTTAGACCCATGATAGGTGTTAATTTTTTGGTGAAGGAATTGCCATTTCAATATTCCAATATCTATTTTAATAAACGGTTGTGGCTGGATATCGATAGAAGGTCACAAATACTACCCATGATTGGACAAGGCAATCTATTTTTTGGCTTTATACTAGCACCGCTTTTTTCATTGTTTTTTATCCACTTACATTATTATTTTGAGAAGAAGGTACATGAAACAAAAAGCGTTGAAGTCTTCTATTTTTTGAATCTTGCCATTGTGCGTTTAGGGTTCTTCATGGGTCAAAATACAATGAATATGATTAATGATATGAGCATGAATTTAGTCTTGTTTTTAGGTGTGTATTATCTTAATAAGTTAACGAAGAGGCAGTTAATAAATAAAAAAACATGTAGAATTGAATAAGTTTTACAAAAAGAGGTTACTATGACTTTTATGAATAAACTTTTTTCTAACGCATATACCAGCTCGGTTATAAAAAAATGTAACGTTATTGTATTTGGAATATTGTCAACAGCCCTTTTGAATAGGTACTTAGGTCCTGGGAATAAAGGAGAGTATGCTTACATACTTAGCGTGGTTAATATACTTGTCGTCGTATTTAATATGGGCATAACACTATCTTATCCAAACTTTAAGAGAAGGAAGGATAGGGATTACCTTCCCATCTTTTTATCGCTAATGCTAGTGGAGTTTGTTTTTTTAAGCATCTTGACGATGTTCATAGGTTTTTTCATCCATAGTATACGACTATTTTTTGTGTTTTTAATGACCACAATGAGTGTTTTCAGATTGCAATTAAATTATATAAATCTTATTGAAAATATTAAATATCACAGTATCATTACAACCGTATCTGCCATAGGGAACGCTGCATTATTTTTAGTTGTTTTTCTAGTCACTGATACAGATATTCTATATGCTTACCTCATTTACTTAGCCAAAGACATGGTGATTATTGTTTTTTCATTGTGTCATCTTAGAGTTAAGTTTAATAAAATAAAGGGTGACTTTGTCATATGGAAAGACATCATAAAATTTGGATTGATACCTATGTATACTACGTTATTGATATCTATTAATTATAAAGTTGATGTTATTTTACTTAAGTTTTTAAACATTAATTTAATAGAAATTGGACTCTATACTGTTGGGGTTTCCTTGGCAGAATATGGATGGTTAATACCCGATATATTTAAAGATGTCATGATCAATAAAACAGCAAAGAAAGACGACATAGATAATATGACATTTTCATTACGTATATCATCGACCATGATGATTCTTGTTTTTGCTTTTATTATTGTTGGTGGAAAACACATGTTGATGATTCTATTCGGCTCAGCGTTTATAGGAGCGTATTCGGTTACAGTTATCATTTTTATTGGTATTTATAGTATGATTTATTGCAAGATTATTGGAACGTTATATATTGCAAAAGGTCAGTGGGCATTTTATTCAAAGATATTAACCTTATCTGTTGTTGCAAATGTTGGGATGAATCTTCTTCTTATTCCTAAGTGGGGGATATATGGAGCTGCAGCTTCATCCATTCTATCTTATTCCATTGCTGGGCTGGCTTTTTTAATTGATTTTAAGAGAGCCTATAACATCAGGGCAGTTGACTTAATCTTCATAAGCAAAGTAGATGTGACCAAAGTGATAAAAATGGTCACCAAACTAAGGCGTTAATCATCTAAAAGAAGAGGTATTAAATAGTGAAATAGAAATTAGTAGGGTGATTTAATAGGTAATGATGGAGGAGAATGTCTATGAAAAAATTATTCAAAATAATAGCATTTATGTTACTTGATATTGGGTTTATACATCTCGCGTACCAGCTGGCATTTCTTTTAAGATTTGAATGGCATGCAGAACCAAAATTTATGGATGTATACATAGAGAACGTTATAATGATTATAGTCATTAAATTGATCGTTCTTTATATATTCAAACTCTATCAGAGTTTATGGGAATACGCAAGCATAGAAGAATTACTACAAGTAGTGATGAGTGTCCTAGTTGGAAATATATTGGTATTAGCCTATATGGTTTTTCAACAACATCACCTACCAAGATCGATTAATATATTAGTACCAGTCTTCGAAATTATGTTTATAGGTGGTGCACGATTTACTTATCGTATTATTCGACGTATAACACATAGTACGATTCTATCCGGTAATAAAATCCGTAAAATTATGGTTATTGGCGCAGGTGATGCAGGCGCTATGATTATAAAAGAACTTAAAAATAACTATAATGCAATAGGAAAACCGGTAGCAATCATAGATGATAACATAAAAAAACAAGGACAAGTCATTAATAATGTACCCGTTTTGGGACAACGACTGGATATAGCAAGTGTGGCATATAAGAAAAAAATTGATGGCATTATCATCGCGATACCATCTGCCAACACAGAAGACATAAAAGCCATTATTGAAGAATGCAAACGAACCAAGTGTAAATTAAGTATGTTACCTACCATCTATACCATGATGAATAAAGAAGTAAAATTAAGTGATATCAGAGATGTTCAGATAGAAGACTTACTTGGCAGAGAACAAGTAAAACTCAATATGAAAGGTATTAGCAGTTACCTTAAAATAAAAAAGTTCTGATCACAGGTGGAGGCGGTTCTATTGGCTCTGAACTATGTCGACAAATTGCTAATTTTGAACCTAGAGAATTAATCATACTCGATATCTACGAAAACAATGCCTATGATTTACAAAATGAACTGTGTAGGACCTACGATGTAGAGATGGTTAGCCCTAACGAGAAGATGAAAATCTATCACAAAGGTAAGATTTACTTAAAGGTAATCATTGCTTCGGTACGTGATAAGCAACGATTAGATAAGATATTTCGTGAAATTAAACCAGATGTCGTCTTTCATGCAGCAGCTCATAAACATGTGCCACTCATGGAAGATAACCCATCAGAAGCCATAAAAAATAATGTTTTTGGAACCCTTAATGTTGCCCAAGCAGCAGATAGATACAAGGTTAAAAAATTCGTACTCATATCAACAGATAAAGCAGTTAATCCAACCAATGTTATGGGGGCGACTAAGCGGGCATGCGAACTGATTATTCAGTCCATTAATAAACGTTCTAAAACAGAATATGTTGCCGTACGTTTTGGTAATGTTCTAGGTAGTAACGGTAGCGTGATTCCCCTCTTCAAACGTCAGATAGCAGAAGGTGGACCCCTTACAGTGACCCACGTGGATGTTATACGATACTTTATGACGATTCCAGAAGCGGCTAATCTTGTGATACAGGCAGGAGCAATGGCCAAGGGGGGGGAAATATTTGTCCTTGATATGGGAGAACCTGTAAAGATTATAGATTTGGCTAAAGATCTCATTAAGTTGTCGGGATTAAAACCATATATAGACATACCTATCGAGGTAACAGGACTAAGACCGGGAGAGAAATTATATGAGGAGTTACTGATGAAGGAAGAAGATATATCGTCAACGACCCATCAAAAAATATTCATTGAAAAGCCATCAGATATAGATTATGACAGCGTATTTAAAGGGATGGATGGGTTATGGGAAGTCATGTCAGGAGATAATCGTAAGCTCATAAAACAAGCATTAGCTAAGATGATACCAACCTACAAAATAGAAAATAATGTGGTGAATGGTGAGTTCATGCAACGACTTGTCAATAGCGAAGCAGCAGCGACAAATCACAGAAAAGAATTAGCCTTGACAAATAAAACGGATTACTATACCATATAATAAGATTACTAAAGTATATGCGTTGAATGATAGACACGGATTATGCCTATTCAACGGATATACATGAAGATTAAATGCAGTGAGAAAGAGGAGTATGTTTGTAACAGCTTTCAGAGAGGAAAACTAGGGATTCAATCTTTGCTGAGAGGTTTTCTAAGAGATGACAAACAGAAGTAGCTTTTTAGCAGTTCGTCTGAATAGGAGTAGGATGAGTCGGGTAACTCCGTTACAAGTATTTGAGTGCTTATATGCTCTGCATATAAGAATTAAGGTGGTACCACGGTTTTATCGTCCTTATCCAAGGATGATAAGACCTTTTTTGTAGTATAGGAAAATTTTACTTTTGAGCATAAGGAATAGAAATTTCTCCATATGCGTTAATGAAACTTTCCTAAGGACTAAAACTTCCTGGGGAAGACGAGGCGAAGCTCTTTTGTTCTGGTTTGATGTGACTAGAAATTTAATTATTTCTGTGAAATAGGCAAACATAAGAAGAAAGTAAATAAACGAGGTGATAACATGGATACAATCGGTATTATATTAGTAGTTGTTGGTGCTATTATATATTATGGTACCATACTCATGTATAAGAAAAATAAGAAGAAGGTACAATTTAATCCTGACAAAGCAGGTAATGATGAATTTCTAACATTACTTAATAATGGGGCGATTGTGACGAAGGTCATAGGAGCATTATTGGTGGTAGCAGGAGCAATCATGATTCTAGCATTTCGATAAATAAGTAATAGGAATTATTATGTTAAATGGTTCATTCAATATATCGCGTGAAATATAAGGAGGACGTTATGGCAAATCTAGAAAAAACCTATGATCCTTCCAAGGTTGAAGGAAGATTATATCAAAAATGGATGGATAAAGAATATTTCCATGCAGAGGTGGATAGAACAAAGGACCCTTTTTCTATTGTAATCCCACCACCTAATATTACAGGTCAGTTACACATGGGACATGCTCTTGATAATACCATGCAAGATATTTTAATCAGATTCAAGAGAATGCAAGGCTACAGTACATTATGGCAACCGGGAACAGACCATGCCAGTATCGCTACAGAAGTTAAAATCGTTAAGAAAATGGCTGAAGAAGGTCTTACAAAAGAAGAGCTAGGTCGTGAGAAATTCTTAGAACGTGCATGGGATTGGAAAGAAGAATATGGCGGTGTCATTGTGGATCAACTTAAAAAGTTAGGTTCTTCTTGTGATTGGGATCGTGAGCGTTTTACCCTTGATGAAGGGTGTTCAAAAGCCGTAGAAGAAGTTTTTATTCGGTACTATAAACAAGGCTATATCTACAAAGGTGCACGATTAGTTAACTGGTGTCCAGTATGTGAAACAACCATCTCAGAAGCAGAAGTTGAGCATGAGGAGAAGAATGGACATTTTTGGCATATTAAATACCCAGTAGTAGGAGAAGATAGCTTTGTAGAAATTGCGACAACAAGGCCAGAAACATTACTTGGTGATACAGCAGTAGCCGTTCATCCTGAAGATGAGAGATACCAACACCTAGTAGGTAAAAAAGTCCTATTACCATTAGTCAATAAAGAAATCCCTGTTATTGCAGATAAATATGTGGATAAAGATTTTGGAACAGGTGTTGTGAAGATTACACCAGCTCATGATCCTAATGATTTTGAAGTTGGAGCAAGACATGATTTACCACAGGTTAATATGATGAATGACGATGGAACCATTAATAGAAATGGTGGTGTCTATGAAGGTCTTGATCGTTATGAAGCAAGAAAACGTATGGTAAAAGACCTTGATGGCCTTGGGTTACTTGTAAAAGTTAAAGACCATGCCCATAACGTGGGTATGCACGATCGTTGTAAAACGGTTATTGAACCGTTAATTAAACAACAGTGGTTTGTTAAAATGGAAGAGTTGGCAAAACCAGCGATTCGCGCCCTGAAATCAGGGGAATTGAAATTCGTACCAGAGCGCTACGGTAAAACCTATCTTCACTGGTTAGAGAATATCCGTGACTGGTGTATCTCTAGACAATTGTGGTGGGGACATCGTATTCCAGCCTATTATTGTGAAGACTGTGGAGAGATTGTTGTGAGCAAAGAAGCACCAACAACTTGTGGAAAATGTTCTTCAACCAAGTTCCGCCAAGATGAAGATTCATTAGATACTTGGTTTAGTTCAGCATTATGGCCTTTTTCAACACTTGGATGGCCTGAAAACACGGATGAATTAGGCTATTTCTTTCCAACCAATGTTCTCGTAACAGGCTATGATATTATATTCTTCTGGGTCGTACGTATGGTCTTTTCATCCATGGAGTTTATGGGTAGAGTACCTTTTGATACAGTTCTTATTCACGGACTGATTAGAGATTCACAAGGTCGGAAGATGAGTAAATCACTAGGTAATGGTATTGATCCATTAGAAGTGATTAATCAGTATGGTGCTGATGCACTACGTCTAACATTAATGTCAGGTAATGCACCAGGTAATGATATGCGTTATTATGATGAACGTGTAGAAGCCAGTAGAAATTTCGCTAATAAGGTATGGAATGCATCAAGATTTATTTTAATGAATTTTGAAAATCATACAGAGCGAGAAGTGGCTCTTGATGAATTGATTCCAGCAGACCGTTGGATTCTATCGAAGGTTAATAGCTTAGTAAAAGAAGTGACGGATAACATGGAGAAATATGACTTAGGTATTGCTGTATCCAAGTTATATGACTTTATTTGGGAAGAGTTCTGTGATTGGTATATAGAAATGGTGAAACCTAGACTATATAACGAAGAGGATACAACCAAGGCAGCAGCATTATGGACACTTAAGCAAGTACTGGTGACTTCCCTTAAGTTATTACATCCATACATGCCATTTATTACAGAAGAAATCTTTACGTTCATACAAGACAGAGAAGAGTCCATTATGATTTCCAGTTGGCCAGAATATAAAGAAGAATGGAACTTCGAGACAGAAGAAGGCGAAATTGAGCTTATTAAAGAAGCAGTTCGTAGTATTCGTAACGTACGTGCACAGATGAACGTGCCACCTTCAAAGAAGGCAAAAGTATTCGTTGTTTCGGATAAAGAGGACGTTAGAAATACCTTTGAAAAAGGTAAAGTATTCTTTGCCACACTTGGTTATGCCAATGAAGTAGTGATTCAAGCAGGTGAAGAAGGTATTGATGACGATGCCGTATCCACTGTGATTGAAGATGCAACTATCTTCATGCCATTTGCTGAACTTGTGGATATTGAGAAAGAAATCGAGCGTTTGCAAGGTGAAGAGAAGAAGCTTCAAGGGGAGCTCGATCGTGTAACCAAGAAGTTAGCAAACGAGCGCTTTATGAGTAAAGCTCCAGAAAAAGTTGTAGCTGAGGAGAAGGCTAAGCTTGAGAAATATTCAAATATGATGGAGCAAGTGAAGGAAAGATTGGCGCATTTGATGAAGTAAGTTTTGATATTGCTACATCGTTTTTGAAAGTTAACTTGAATTGAGTGTTAAACCGTCTACGGAAGTAAGTGTAAACCCTATATCATGTTCATACACTCCCGCCAGATTTGTTGCTTTTATCTGTTTATAAGGAGAGCAACAAGCTGCAAAAGTCGTTATGAACATGATATAGGGTTATTTTATTGTGTACCACTTTCCAGCGAGTGAGAACCGCATATTTAGCTTAGGGACGTCAATTATTGTTATATGGTAAAGTGGAAGTATACTATATTTATAGTACTTCACGATTTTTCATGTATTCACCAAGATTACGCAAATTCATAGGCTCAATAAGCGGTTTTTATTGTCTACAGAGTGGTAGTAAAATCAAAAAGCATATATCATG
>JMSU01000080.1_pt1 | contig 57026 bp, 49 predicted proteins | sample 179011 | NCBI WGS metagenome assembly JMSU01 (sample SAMN02769580, study PRJNA246767) | bioreactor metagenome | isolation source: Culture-1 Bioreactor ArsB derived from microbial biomass from the upper 2 cm... | place: Germany: Bremen | collected day 87 after inoculation
TGTGGCCAATCTTTTGATACACCATCAAGAATAGGATGGGCATGCATGATAATATCAGGTGTTATGCCTTCAGGTGCTTCTAATCTGTCATCCGTTTCCATCATTGTAATAGGCAGTATTTCTTCAATAGGTGATTTTGCATATTTAGCTTTTGCATCAATTCCTTGGAATGAGAAATAGCCGCCCATCATGGCAAAACTACCACCTTTTTCTACATATTCTTGTACAACTTTCAGCCTGTTATTTGTTATTTTTCCTTTTGAAAAGGTGTCGTTGTGTAGTAATAATGTATTACTTCCTATATCACTGAATACAACAACATCATATTCAGCTAGCTTGTCAACTGTATCTGGAAATGATGAAGCAGCTATGTGAGCAGGCATGTAATCCACGTCAATGCCGCCACTTTTAAAAGCATTGATCAAACACCATCCCCCTTCTTCATAAGTGGTGGTTGTAAACTCGTCAAAACCTTTCATATGAACGGAATGAATAACCCATGATTCTCCGATAAATAGTAATTTCATAATTAAAACTCCTTCTTTTTTAGTTTTTGTGTTTTTGAGCAAGGCTCATCTAATGCATGTATCTCTATAAATAGAAAAGATCTATGATCCCTTTATTAAAGTTTGTTATAGCTTTTAATCCAGTATTATAGGTATCACTTGTTGCGTATTGGTATCTACTAAACCTTTATCTGTTAATCTTACATGTGGTATAACGGGTAGTGAAAAAGATGCTACTTGTAATATTGGACAAGTGCTTTGGATACCCAAGCTTTGTATTTTTTCCTTAAGCAATGCTGTTTTCGGTGCAAGTTCTTTGATGGTCTCCGTTGACATGAGACCTGCTATGGGTAACTCCACGATTGCCTCAATACTTCCATTAGATACGCATACAATTCCACCACCTGTTTCACATAGGGTATTAACAGCTTTTATCATATCTTCTTCATTCTTACCTATTACAACTAAATTGTGTGAGTCATGGGATACTGTACTTGCGATGGCACCGTGAGTTATGCCTAGGTCTTTTACTAAACATGTTGCTTTATTTCCATTTTTTCCATGACGTTCAAATACGGATAGTACAGCTAAATCATCTCGACCACTTATATCCACATAACCATCTTTTGTTGGTAACGTTATGTGCTGTAGATCTGTTACAATGGGAATGTTCTTATTAAAGGCTATGATGTTCATTGTTACATTATCTTTATCACATTTAATTGTCATATCATTAATTGTAGGTTTGTTATGGAATATCACCGTGTTTTTCTTTTCTAATGGATAGTCTTTTTTAATAATGGGCTGAACAAGTTTACCTTCTTTAGCTACCAACTCACCTTTAACAAATACTTCATTTATCATAAATTCATCTAAACTATCTAAAAGAACAACATTGGCATATCTTCCTGGTGTTAGTAAACCAATATTACTTTGCTTTAAAAGCTTTGAAGCATTATAAGTTGCTATCTTAATAGCTTCTATGGGTGGTATGCCTTCTTTTATGGCTACTCGAATCACGTGATCAAGATGTCCCTCACTTAATAAATCATCTGGTTCCCTATCATCTGTACAGAAGGTGGTTGTGTCAGGATAATTGAACTCTTTTAGAACAGGTGCTAGTGCTTTGATATCATGAACGATGGAACTTTCTCGGCATTCTAGTGTCATACCTGCTCTTAGCTTATAACGAGCCTCTTCTGTAAAACTGGTTTCATGACATGATGCTATACCAGTGGATAGATACGCTGATAGCTCTCTTCCCACTAGAGATGGAGCATGTCCTTGAAGGAATTCTGTATGTTGTTTCGCCGTATCAAGAACTTCCATCATCCTTGTGCTTCTATTCATAACACCAGGGAAATCCATGACCTCACCAAGTCCTACAACTCGATCCATCGTCATGAGTTCTTCTATCTCTTCTTTGCCAAATTCAGCTCCTGCTGTTTCAACACCCATCACTGCTGGTATGCAGGAAGGTACTAATATATTGGTCATTAGGGGAATATCTTCACTGGAGTCTATAATGTATTTTACACCTTCTACACCAAGAACATTACCAATTTCATGAGGGTCACATGCAATAGATGTTGTACCATGCACTACTATCGCTTCTGCTAGATTAGCAACGGTCATCATACTGCTTTCTGTGTGAATATGTGTATCGATTAGTCCGGGTATAGCATACTTCCCCATGGCATCATATTCTTCTTTTCCCGTTAGGGGTCCATCATATGGTTGATTGACATGTCCAATTTTACCATCAACGATACCTATTTCAGATTTGTATATTTCCTTAGTAATTACATTAACAATATTTACATTTTTAATGACTAGGTCAAATGGTATAGTTCCTAGAATTGCATCCATCACTTTATCTTGTTTCAATTCAATTACCTCCTTTTATATTTATAGAATCTGTGTAATACTTCGTTGATGTAAACGCTTACTTGAGATTGTAAAAATACACTTGAAAGCATATTTCTATACCTTCAAGTCTGCTACTTTGGTGATGCTGTACTATCTCTTGGGATCAACATGGGTTCAAATGTAATGACAGATTCTTTTAATTCCTTATTGCTAATGATATCAATGAGCATTGTTGCTGCTGCTTGTCCCATTGCATAGGTTGGTTGGGAAACACTTGTAAAAGCAAATTGATTAGCCGGTATATCCAAGATATCATCGAATCCCACAATGGATATATCTTCTGGTACTTTTTTACCATGTGCCACTGCCGCTTCATAGGCGCCTAATGCGTTAAAATCATTGGCACAAAAAATGGCGGTTACATGTTGAAAGTCCTTTATTATTTTTTCTGTATTACGATAACCTGAATCTGCTTTATAGGACCCTTTTAGAATAAGTTCCTCATGAATAGATAATCCAGATTCTACAAGAGCTTTCTTATAACCCATTACTCGGTCTTGATTGGTTATACTTGTATCAGGTCCTGATAAACAAGCAATGTGTTCATGTCCTAATTCGATAAGATGTTTAGTCGCTTGATAGGCACCTAATGTGTTATCAACACAGATACAATTCACATCTTCAGCTATTTCGTCTAAAAAGACAAATGGAATGTCTCCAGCTATCAGGTTGGAGATGTATGCTTTGTTCTTTCCATTACTTACTGTAATAATAATACCATCGACTCGTTTCTCTCTGAGAATAGATATATAATCTTTCTCTCTTTTTAAATCTTCATCTGTATTACACAAAAGAACCATATAACCATTTTCATAAGCCACATTCTCTACACCACTGACCATCTTAGGAAAAAAAGGGTTACAAATATCTTGAATAACCAAGCCTATTGTATACGTCTTTTTCGTTACCATGCCTCGCGCTAAATGACTAGGGGTATAGCCCATCTCATCAATGACCTTCTGAACATGCTGACGCATTTCCTCTGTTAAGCCCTCTGTCTTATTATTGATAACCCTTGATACAGTAGCCGTGGATACTTTTGCCTTGTTGGCAACATCTTTGATTGTCATAAATTCACCAATATTCTCTATAATTTATTATTTGCAATTTATATGTAAGCGTTTACGTAAACGCTTACATGAAGTACTATATCATAATATAACCTATCTAGTCAATAGCAATCTACTAAAACAAAAAAAGGCATGCCACGTTAGAATTAAATCTATTACGTGAGATGCCTTCAGTTCTTAATCTTATTCTTTAAAATTATCCATAATGCCTGCAAAAACATCCTTTAAGCTTGTTGAGATATCACTATCATCATTAAATTTCTTGAATTCAGCTTTATCCACATCATCTTTTGCAGCTTTTATGCTTAATTTTATTTTCTTACCTTTTTCGTCAATACCGATAAGTTTAACTTTCACTTTATCACCGATGGCTAGTTCGTCCTCTGGTTTTTCGATACGTTTATCAGCTATCTCCGAGACATGAACAAGTCCTTCAATACCACCATCTAACATGACAAAAGCTCCAAAACTTACAAGACGTGTAACACTACCATCGTACACATTACCTTCAACATATTTTTCCTTAATGTTAAGCCATGGATCATCATTAACATTTTTTAAGCTAAGTGAAATACGTTCTTTTTCTGGGTTAACTTCAAGAACTGTTACTTCAACATGATTGCCTACACTAACCACATCTGATGGATGCTTAACACGTTTCCATGACAACTCATTGATATGTATAAGCCCATCAATTCCACCAATATCAACAAAAGCACCAAAATTAGTTAATCGCTTAACAACACCTGTAATACGGTCATTTTTATTAAGGTTTTTGAATAATTCTTTTTTCTTCTTATTTAGCTCTTCTTTTTCTATTTCTTTTCTTGATAAAATAACTTTTTTCTTCTCTAGGTCAAAGTCAATAACTTTCACCTTAAGTGGTTTACCTACATATTCGTTTAGATTCTCAACATAATTCACAGATAACCTAGAAGCTGGAATAAATGCACGTACCCCTTTGATCTGACATACAATACCACCTTTTACAACTTCCTTAGCTATAACATCAAGAACTTTTCCATTTTCAAAAGCATCTTGTAACTCATCCCAGATCACAATTGCAGCCGCTTTTTTAACAGATAATAAAACATTCCCCTCAGTATCATGTAAACTTACAATCTGAGCTTTAATTTCATCATCAGCCTTATATAACTCTACAAGTGGCTTACCTTCATCATTAATTACTTCTTCAGATGGAACAATGCCATCTGAGATATAACCGATATTGACTAGGATTTCTGTTTCTGTAACAGATAATACCTTACCCTCAACAATATCGCCCTCTGATAATTTAACAAAAGTATTATTTAACTCTTCTGCATAATCATCCATAGATGGTGTTATAGCAACTTCCTCTGTCTCTACAGCTTCTGCCTCTGCAGCCTCTGTTTCTACTGTTTCTGTCTCTGCAGCTTCTGTATCTACAGCTTCTGCTTCTACAGTTTCTGTCTCTACAGCTTCTGTTTCTACAGTCTCTGCCTCCACAGTATCGTTCTCTGCCTTATTAGTAACTTTATCGTCCATTTTGATTACTTCTCCTTTCCTTCATTACAAACTTCTATGAAAGTCCGTAAAATATAACTATACCTTATTATATAATACATGAAAATGATTCTAATGAAAAGAGTTTTTCATCAATTTCAGGACCAAATTTCTTTAATCAATAATTTGCTTCGCCTTTTTATTACCCGTTTTAGCCTTCCCTTGAATCTCAGGCACAATTCTCATATCATTCTTTGGGTCCCTTTGCTTATGATTACTCTCAGTTCCATGAGGCTCTTCCGTATCTGGTCGACGCATTCCCGCTTTAGCCATTCACAACACCTCCTTTTCTTATATAAAACCTTTAATCTCCCATTTTCACACTTATTTAAAAAATTTTTATACCCACACATTTATTATGTTTAATTCCCCACTATTTTATAACTAATAATTTTATACACTAATTATTCCGGAGAAAAATCCACCTCTATTCTCAAAAAATATCGTCTCTAATCATCTTTCATCATGCATATTTCCATCCTAAAAACCGAATACTAACTAAGGATAAAAAACAACAAATAAATTTTTTATAGGAGGTTATTATGACTACTAAAGAGTTAGATTATATTAATGATACCCTTACTCAAACAAAAGTATTAGTAGACAAATATCACGATTACAGTAATCAGGTTCAAGATGCAACTTTAAAAGATTTGTGTACACGTATGGCTGATAAACACATGCAATGCTATAACAGTCTCTATAATCAATTAAATAGCTAATAAGGAGGATTATTTAATGCGTAAAGATGAAGATTTAATCAATGACTGTCTCGTATCCGAAAAACAATTATGCTCAACTTTATCAACAGCAGTAACTGAAGCCGCTACACCTAATGTAAGAAATGAATTCCAACAAACATTATCAAATTGTTTCTGTACACAAGACGAAGTATATAAAGAGATGACTAAAAAAGGTTGGTATAAAACCGAAGCTGCTGGACAAAATAAAATCACTGAAGCTAAAACTAAATTTTCTAACAAACCGATGCAATAATATTATTAAAGGACTGCTTTATATAGCAGTCCTTTAATATTTATACATTTATGCCGTTACCTTTATTTAAAATTTGAATTTGGATAGTGAATCCGCAAAGGCATTATTCAATGGTTTATCCGCTTCTTTTTTCATTTTTTTCATGTAATTATTAACTTGTTTCTTATCCATCTTCTGGTTAGAGTTTTGCTTTCGCTTGTTCCAAGCATTTAGCTTTTCTTTGAAACCACAGTTTTGGCAAATAAAGGTTTTTTTATCGCCCTCTCCAACCATAATCATCTTCTTATGACATTCAGGACAACGGGCATTGGTTAATTGATTTACCTTACGTTTATAACCACACTCTCGGTCTTTGCAAGCCAACATTTCTCCATTTTTATTCTTAACTCTCAAGAGGAAACCTCCACAATTAGGACATTTTTCTCCTGTTATGTTATCATGCTTAAAAGTGGTTGAATCAGCCTTCACTTGATCAACTAATTTCCTCGTATAGGTTTTTATATGGTCTATAAAAACTGACTCTTTTGCTTTCCCCTTACTAATATCTGTTAGGGTCATTTCCCATTTCGCTGTTAAAATGGGCGACTTCATCTCCGGTGGTACCAATTCCACTAATTGTTTACCTTTTAGCGTTGGGATGAGCTTACCATCTTTATTATCAATATAATAAGTATTATACAATTTTTCTATAATATCCGCACGTGTGGCAACCGTACCAATGCCACCCACTTGCGATAATGTGGCTTGCATTTCTTTTTCGTCCACAAACTTCTTAGGATTCTCCATATCTGCTAGTAGCGTGGCTTCTGTATAACGTGAAGGAGGTTTTGTTAATCCTTCTGTACAATAAACTTTACTAATATTAATCTTCTCATTGCTTTTAAACTGAATCACTTGTTTTGTCTGTTCTTCTTTATTATCGCTAATACTTTTCCACCCTTGCCGCAAGGTACTCTTATAGGTTACACCAAATAATTCATGATTAATGGCTATCTTCACTTTCGTCTCTTCATATTCATATGGCTTAGACAAGACTTCAAGGAATCGCTTGACAATAAGTTCATAGATCTTACGTTCATCATTAGACATATCATTAACAAAAGCTACTTGTTCTGTTGGTATAATAGCGTGGTGATCTGAGACCTTTTTATCATCTACAAAACGATTTGTAATGTTAAGAGGTGATTTCATTAAACTTCTTGCATAACCCTTGTAATGATTTATAGTAATACTTTCAAGACGCTCTTTTAATGTGGGTACAATATCCTTTGAAATATATTTTGAATCCGTACGAGGATAAGTCACTACTTTGTAATGTTCATATAATTGTTGCATAAGTTTTAATGTTCTTTTTGCAGAGAAACCATATTTATTATTAGCATCTATCTGCAATGTAGTCAGGTCATAGGCTTGTGGTGCTGGGACTTTCTTAATCTTAGTCTCTACACTTTTTACAATACCTTCTTGATTTTGCAATGACTTAAGCAGTCTATCTCTCTTTGAAACATCAAAGATTCTAACATCGCCACCTTTTCCTAGATATTGAAAAGTGACTTGCTTACTATCAGCCTTTAATTCGTAATATTTAGCTGGTACAAATTTTCTTATAGTCTCTTCACGACTAACAATCATCTGCAACGTAGGTGTCTGCACTCTACCAGCTGAAAGCTGAACATTGTGTTTACATGTAAGTGCTCTTGTAAGATTAAGTCCTACATACCAATCAGCTTTTGACCTGGCTACTGCTGAGTGATAGAGGTTCTCGTAGGCTTTCCCATCTTTTAAGTGCTTAAAACCATCTTTTATTGCTTTATCTGTCTGGGAAGAAATCCATAATCGTTTAATGGGCTTTCTTACGTTGGCTTTTTCTATAATCCACCTAGCAACCAATTCCCCTTCTCGACCTGCATCTGTAGCAATAATTATTTCCTTGATTTCTTTATTCAACATCCAACTTTTTACCGTATGATATTGTTTAGATGTCTTTTTGATGACCACTAACTTCATCTTTTCTGGTAACATAGGTAAATCACCCATGTTCCAATTTTTATACCGTTCGTGGTAATTTTCTGGATTTGCTAAGGTAATCAAATGCCCAAGCGCCCACGTTACAACATATTTAGGTCCTATTAAGACACCATCAGCTTTTTGCTTACATCCCAGAACTCTTCCAATTTCTCTACCTACCGATGGTTTTTCTGCTAATACTAATATTTTACTCATATCGTTTCATCCTTCTTTTCTATAATTCATCTATTTGCCAATCAATTTCTTCCTTATTAATACTTTTTAATATCGCATTAGTCTTGGAAAAAGGTTTACTTCCAAAGAAACCCCTACTTGCTGAAAGAGGACTTGGGTGAACCGATTTTATCGCATGGTGATTCTGATTCGTTATTAATTTTGCTTTGGATATGGCATAATTTCCCCATAATATAAAAACAATAGGATCTTCTCGTTCATTAAGCAAAGAGATGACTCTATCGGTGAATATTTGCCAACCAACTTTACTATGGGACGCTGGGCTTGCTGCTCTTACTGTCAAGGATGCATTAAGAAGTAATACCCCCTGTTTTGCCCACTTAGTCAAATGACCATGACTTGGTATACTACATCCAAGATCTGCTTTTAATTCTTTATAGATGTTGACGAGTGACGGTGGTATCTTAATACCTGGCTTAACAGAGAAACTTAATCCATGAGCCTGATTTGGTCCATGATACGGATCTTGTCCAATGATGACAACCTTAGCGTCTTTATACGCTGTATAATGTAGAGCATTGAATATATCATACATATTAGGATAGATTGTATGATGACTATATTCTTCTCTTAAAAATTCACGTAGTTTTAGGTAATACTCTTTTTCGAATTCTTTTTCTAATAATTCTTGCCAATCATTATCAAATATTTTTTTCATATGTACACTCATTCCTTACTTAAGAAACATTTTTATACGCTCCTTAATTTGTTATTTTTCTAAAATCATTCCCTGTTGGGTTCTGATAAATTCGCAAATCAAACCCATCAAGTATGGCTAGTAAATGATCAAATATGTCTGCCATAATACCCTCGTAACTAGCCCAAGCTGTATCATTTGTAAAGCAATATACTTCAATGGGTAATCCATGATCTGTTGCTGCTAATTGACGAACTAACAATGTATAATCTTTATGAATATAAGGATTCGCCTTAAGGTATTCTAGCACATAAGCTCTAAAAGTTCCAATATTGGTTAACTTGCGCTCATTAACAGCATTGTTCGTATTGTGCTCCTTATTATAGATTTTGATGTCTTGTTGTTTATGAGTCAGATAATGCTGTAAGCATTCAATCTCCATAAGATGGCTCATCATTTCTTCATCTAAGAACTTGATGCTTGTCATATCTATGTAGATCGACCGCTTAATGCGTCGCCCTCCAGCGTCAGACATACCCTGCCAATTCTTAAAAGATTCATCAAGAAATTTATAAGCGGGGATATTCGTTAAGGTTTTATCCCAATTGGAAACTGTAATTTTTGTTAAGGATATGTCCACAACTTCACCATCAGCATTAAATTTTGGCATTTCAATCCAATCACCAATACGTAATTGTTTATTAGCTGAGAGTTGAATCCCTGCAACCAATCCTAAAATAGAATCCTTGAATACTAAAATAATAATGGCTGACATACCACCAAGACTACTTAGAAGCGCCCAAGCTGTTGATTCCTTTGTAAAAATAGCAACAATGAATATAGCTATAAAAACTGCTACAACTATTTTCACAACTTGAATGATTCCTTTTATGGGTCTACTTTTGGAATATTCCTTCGTCTGATAGAACTCAACCATTGTATCCAATAGCTTAAATGCCGTTAATCCTAAAATAAAAAGAATATAAGCATAAACAATATTTTGTAAAACATGTTGTAAATCTTCGTTAAAAGAGAACCATGCAGAAGCTATATATACAATAATAGCTGGCACAATGTGAGCTAAATTATGAAATACTTTTTTTTCAAAGATCATCTCGTCAATAACATTCTCTGTTTTCATCACAAATTTCTTGATACCTGTTAATATAAGTCTTTTTGTTATGATGTCAACAATCAGACATACTAAAAGAATGCCTAAGACAGTTAAAATAATGCTTATTATTGAAGCAATGTTCATAGGGATTTGAAATTCTACCATTAACCAATTTTCAATATTTTCTACCATTTATTTATTCCTTTCCATATTTTGTGCCATGACTTTGTTTGCTTGAAAGACAAAGTCACAACAAGGTGGGAAGATTTGTTTTCACACTTATCTTTTGTTTGTCATAACTTGTCCAGTAATAGGTTAATTCTTTTCCTAAATCCTAACATATTACACTTTACAACAAACGCTTTGTCACTTCTTATGCCAATAGAAATGTTGGCTTTGTCACGTAAAGATCCAAGATAAAATGGAAAATAAAAGCTTTCTTATACAACAAAAAAATTATAGCATATAAATAAAATTTTTTCTAATTTATTTTTCACACATTTTGTCCCCTAGACATACTATATACTAGGACAAGATAATTAAAGGAGGTTAGAATAAATGGCTGACGGTTATGGATTTCATCATGATATTGGTAGACTTATAGGTCAAACAGTTACAATCTTTACAACTAGTGGTGGTGCATCAGGATGTGGCTTCACAGGTATCGTTCTTGCTTGTAATGAATGCTTTATTAAGTTATTAACATGCCCAGGTGGCGCTCCAACTTATCCAATTCAAGGCCCATCAGCAGCATGCTGTGGTCAAGCAGGTAACACTTGTGGACCAAAAGAGCGCGGTTGCTGCGGCGGCGGCGGCGGATATGGCTACGGATACGGCGGATATGGCGGATATAACTTCTTAGGATCTGTTACATTGATTCCTTGTGACAAGATTGCATCTTTCGTTCAAAACGCAGTTCAATAATCATAAAGAAGCAGGGTATTTTACCCTGCTTTATTCATGCCAAAATATAATAATAACCACCATTCTGCAAAGTTCTAATGGTGATAACAGTGTCAAATGGAACGTATTCCTAATGGATATACTATATCCAAGTTCAACTAAAGTCTTTTGACACTATTTCCAGTAGTAGAGCCTGTAATAATTATGGCAAGACATTAATATAATTAATCACAGATACTTATATACCTAATTAATGGTAACAGTGTCTACTTTTGACACCAGTACCATTGGTGCTGCTCATACTTTAGAATAATTGGTGATTAATATGTTAGATAATATGTTTGCAGAACGCCTCCATAAATACCTCTATAAGACAGTCACTGTACACACAGTTGGCAGCAATGAGCACGCCCTTGATTTCACTGGGACTTTAGCATCCATACATGAAGATTACATCACAATCATTCTCACTCTAGGCATGGTTAAAAAACCTGAAGAGCCACCTCGAAATATAATTAACTTCAACCGTACCTTTAACGCAAGACCTGTGTTATGCCAGCCAGGCTCTATTGCAGATATACCCATATCCAAAATTGCAGCCATTGTCCATTACCCTGGATAAGTATATTTATATACCTCTATTATCCTAATTTATGTTCAATCATTTCTTTTTCACTTTTCTTCAATTTACTAAAAACCAACTTATAGGATTTATCAATAAGTTCTTTGATCATGTCATCGGATAAACTGCCATCTACATATACCGTATTCCAGTGTTTTTTATTCATATGATACCCTGGAATAATGGCTTCAAAGGTATCTCTTAGATAAAGCGCTTCATTAGGGTCACTTTTTAAATTAACACTTACTTTATCCTTATTGCTATTAAGCAATGCAAACATCTTATTCGCTACCTTAAATACAGGTACATCATCACCAAAGGGAAAATCCTCAAATGCTCCTTGTTGACTTAATATATAATCTCGAACCTCTTCTCTTGTTAACATGTTATTTCCTCCATTCTTTGCCATACTATCTACTATCATTAATCCTATTTTGTCTATTCTAACATATTATGTACACCAAGAACAAGCGTTCTATTTCTCTTAGTATTCGTGTAGTAACTATGGGGTGGTTTATAACCATTATTTTGCATTATTTTCTTAAGATACCATACCCACCATATATTGGTTTTATCTCATTGACTGTAATAACAACATTTTCTTGGCAAGATTTAACGATCTCAATAAATTCTTTCGTCCTTTTTCGTTTCACATGGGAAATCATCACATAACGATTAAATTTCATTCCTTCGCCATTAAGAACCGTTACTGCAAAACCATGTTGACGAATGCTGTCCACTAACTCTTTACCATGTTCCTCTTTCACAATTAATTCTATGCGTGTTGTTCCAATCCCAATCTTTTCTTCAACAAATGAACCGATAAAATTACCTAATGAAAAACCGATTGCATACACCAATATCTTGATTGGGTTTTCCGTAATATCTTTTAATACTGTTGATATTAATAATACCCAAATAATCACTTCAAAAAAACCAATAATAGCACCTTTTACCCTTTCTCCCTTTGTAATAAGTACAATTCTAATGGTTGCCAATGTCACCTCTAAAACTTTTACGATTAATATTAATACATATAACACTATTGTGGTCTCCTCTCATTAACATATTTTGACCATGACTTTGTTTGCTTGCAAGGACAAAGTCACAACAAGGGTAAGAAAATTTATTTTCACACTTATAGTCATACTACCAATAACTGATTCAAATGTTTATTTTATATATATCCAAAATATTTTAATCGCGAGTAACACGCATAGTCGTATAAGCGAACTGAATATCATCTTCATTAGCCATGGCAATAAGAATGTCTTGCCATATATCATTAATCGTGTTACGTCTTTGGCGTGGCTCACAAAGGTACCTTATTGTTAACTGCACCCCGCTATCTTTAACATCTGTATAAACAATGGGCGTCAAGTTCTTATAATGAATCATATATCTTTTTTTGGCTTGATGCACCATTTTAGTAGCTTCCTTTGATAAATGTAAAGAATGACGATTACTTATATCCGTCAATATATCTTTAGCTTTCTCCCAATTACTTTCGAAGGTAATAAGAACTTTAATTTCATTCCAAATATATTTAAACCCCTTATCATAGTTAATTAAAGTGTGTAAAAAAATGTAGTGGTTTGGAATAATAACGATACGACCTGTACTCTGCTCTCCGTTTTCAACAGATGATACCTCCATTAAACTAAATTGAAACATCCGTATGTCAAGAACATCACCACTATGCTGATTAATACTTATGCGGTGGCTTACTTTAAATGGTTTTCTAATAATAATAAATACCCATGCGGCAATATTCGCAAATAGATCTTTTAAAGCAATAGCCACACCAGCTGAAACAAGTCCAAAATAAGTTGTTAAACTCGTTGTGGAATCTGACCATATAAAAATACTAAAAATCACAAACAATGTACTTAAAAGATAGTAAACCCTTTTCTTTGCTTTATAATACTTACTATTTTCTTCTATTGTAGAATACAGAATGCGATTAATTACACGAATTATCAGCATGATAATAACAAGCGCTAAAAAGGTCCAAAAAATCTTCATTACTAAATGATTCTCATTCAAATATATCCAAAATGTGTCCATCACTATATCTCCTCTCATTACATGAATTAACCCATAAGTATTATGCTCCTATGAATAGCGTTATAAGCTTTCATAACCATTTTTCTTTCATCACTCATTCTATCATTAGTGTACTCATACTCAACGCGTAAGTCAATCCTATATTCGAGAATTTAATGTCTTTATTCTCCCTGCCACAAGAAAGTATGCTTTGCATACGTTTCAGGTGATATAGGAAAGTATGGTACCTTGCAAGCAAAACGCAGTACTTTCCTATACCATAGTAAAAAATCTTCAACTTCCCTTTATATAAAGTTAAGTTGAAGATTGTACTGTATATTTCTTATTGATTTATTCGATAACTCTTTCCAAATCTTTTACATATTTTCGATTCAGGGTCTTCTTTATTTTTCTATTTTCTTTGGTTTCTAACACGATGTCCATATCATAATCATCAGGATATAATTCTTTCCGATTAATAAAAGGTGATAACCGTTTTGACAAAACAAGCATTTTTTTATCCCTAACCTTAACACCCACTTCACCTTTTTTATTGATAGGTGCATAAACAATCCCTCGTTGTTTTACCGTATTAACATATACCATATCACCTATTTCAAAGGTTTGTTCTTCTAATTTTTCATCAGATATCGCAGGTTTAGTTTCTTGTCTTATAGGTTTGGGTTTTGGTTTCTTTCGCTTTGTCATAATCTGAGGTATCTTATCTTGTTGCATTAACTCACGATAATCTTTTTTCTCATGATAGGTAATCTCATGAGCTCTCTCAATTACTTCTCTACCAATACCTAACCTTAATGCAATAATAAATGCATTACTTTCACCTGCCTCACCAATAACTAATTGGTACATTGGCTTGAGGGTATTGATATCAAAGGCCATACGTCCATTTTTAAATCCCTCATACTCCGATGCAAAAGTTTTAACTTTGCTATAATGGGAAGTTGCAATAATCGTAGCCCCTTTTTTATAGAGTTCCTCAAGGATAGCAACGGCTAATCCCTCACCTTCTGCTGGGTCTGTTCCTGCACCTAACTCATCTAGGATAACAAGGGTATAGGCACTTGCATGACTGATAATTTTTGTCATGTTGGTTACATGGGCCGAAAAGGTACTTAATGATTGTTCAATACTTTGACCATCGCCAATATCCACAAGAATATCGCTGTATATAGCAAACATACTACCTTCCTCGACAGGCACATGTAATCCAGATTGTACCATAGCCGTAAATAACCCTACCGTTTTTAAGGCTACGGTTTTACCGCCTGTATTAGGTCCAGTGATAACCAAAGCTCTATAATCTTCACCTATCTCAAAGTCCAGTGGTACACCTTCGCTACCAAGCATAGGGTGTTTCCCATTATGAATGCTTATGATGCCTTCCGTATTAATCCTGACTGTCTGACCATGAATAGCCTTACTGTATTTTCCCTTTGCAAAAATATAATCGTAAAAAGCCATGGTTTCAACATTAATATTAATCTCTCGACTATAAGACTCTATCATATAGGTTAAGTACAACCTGATTTGATATTCTTCCTTTTCCTCATCGATTTTATGAAGCTCAAGTTCACTCTGCAACTTTCTTACTGCTGTTGGTTCAATAAATAGTGTTGACCCTGTAGACGATTTATCAATGACACTACCACTAACCTGATGTCTATACTCACTTTTTACAGCAATCACTTGTCTACCTTGTCTTGTACTTACATAAGTTTCTTGTAAGTATTTACGATAGGTTGGTGACTTAAGAATATCTTCAATTTTGGTTTTTATACGATTTTCAGCAATATACACTTTCTTTCTTATTTTATCCAGCTGTGGACTAGCTTTATCATCTACACGATTATTGACAATACATCGTGCAATTTCATCTATAACATCTTTTAGTTCATACATAGAAAGACCATAACTACTGATAGTTGGTGCTATATATTTTCGCTCTTCCATAAAGTGTTTAATCTTTCTTGTACTATGCAATAGACCTAAAATCATCTGCAAATCTTCGGGGTTAAGAGCAACACCTTTACCGAGTTTTTCCATTACTTTTTCTATACCTACGAGATTTTGAATAGGTACAGCAGAACTCTTATCGATTATTTTTCTTGCCTCTGTGGTTTCAATTAGTTGCCTGCGTACTCTTTCTGCATCATCTGTCGGCTGAAGTTTTTCTACTAACTCCTTGCCAAGTTCTGATACGACGCATTCTTTTAGTTCTTCTTTAATTTTATAATATTCTAGTTGTTCTAAAGCTTTTATATTCAATGTTTTTCCCTCCAAAATTTGTTTTTAAACGCAAAAAAGCTGAAAACGAATCATATCTTCATTTTCAGCTATAATTATTTTATTCGATTACATCTTAATAAAGGTCTCATACTTTGATTCCAATTAATACAGATAACCCAATATGCTCCTATATACATAACGCATATTATTGTACATCCATTGAAATCAAAATAATGCCAAAGACATAATTATGATAATTATAGTATATAAATGTTCTTTCTATATCATTCATTCTAAGTTCATGAATCTCTCCAACGAACTTATTTCAAATATCAAAAATAGACGCATCACTATTTTTCAAAAAATAAATAACGCCTTCTGACGTAACCTAAAAAATAGTTTGCATAACCTACTTCTTGATATAACTATGAAATTTGATTAGTTAAAGAACACCTTCGTCATAAAACATTCCTCTTTATTTTTATATACTTAATTATCATAGAGAATTAATTTTCTCTTACATATCACATTCTAATGGTTATTTTTCTTTTTGTCAAGGATTAATAATGCATAGAGTAATGTCAAATATCTCCTATCATCAATAAAAACATATGGGACAAGATGTCACACACTTGTCCTATAAATCATATAGTATAGTAGAACATAGTTGGAAGGGAGGACATAATAGTGGAACGTTATAAAGATTGGCTTGACGATGAAGAATTAGATTTAATTGACGAATATGCCGATGAATTAGATTTTGATTATGACGATGATGATTACGACGATGATTATGACTGGGGAAGAAAACGATGTCATAAACATCACCACAGACATCACCATCATCACCGCGGTGATCTACAAGTTTGTAGATGCATCATGTTATGCAGATGTAGAAAACTTAAAAGAAGAAAACCATGTAAACATCATAAGTATTAAAAGGTAGACATTTTTCTTTACACTATTAATTAAGCTTCTTAAATAGTGAAGGGACTGTTTATCAATGAATTAGTATGTGTAGAATTGCCTAGAGCAAAACCTACTCAATGATGTGACAGTCCCTTATTAAGACAAGCTATATTTTAACTTACTATTCCTGAGAATGATCATTCTTAATATGTGAATGATTATGAAGATGATCCATACAATACTCATAATAACCATCACACTTTGAACAATATCTAAACTCTATTTCTTTATCATCTAATTCTGTACGGCCACATACCGTACATTTATGATGATAATCTTTATGGAGGTCTTTCATCTTGGATTGGTATTCTCTCTTACGATAATAACCTGTTGAAGCACTTTTTGTATTGGTTATAATATCTTTTCCAAAGAAAATAAAATAGTTAATCAACGTTGCAATAATCGCAGCTCTCTGGGCAGTAGAACCCATAATTAATTGTAACGCAAACAATGCCCAGTTAAACCATGCTAACCATTTCATCTTAACAGGTAATACAAAAAATATCATCAGTGTGTAATTTGGATATAATCTTGCAAAAGCTAGAAACAGTGATAAGTTCAAATAAAATGCACTGCTAATCACACTATTGGATATAAAAGCACTTGCTATTATACCTAGAATACCTAGGAAATAGTATACATTAAATTTAAAGCTACCCCATTGATGTTCTAGCGTATTACCAATCATATAATACAAGTACAGTGCAAATGCTAAAAATATTGGACTAAACGTTGGTGGATAAGCAACAAATGTAATCAATCGCCATATTTCACCTTGTTTTATCAGACTAGGCCAAAGTGCTAATTTTGATTGCATTTCTGGTGCGGTGTATATGAAAAAGAAAGCTGCCACATTCATTACAATAATATATAGCATTAAATTCCTTATGGCATAACGCCCTATTTTTCGATCTAATTTATCAAGTAGTTTCATTGACTCTTCTCCTTACTGTAGATATATACTATTTCTCATTTTTTCTATATTGATTATAACATAATTCATTATCATTCCTACCTATGGTTATTCGCAAAAGTAATTTAGTATGTTATTACTACAAGATAGTGTATAGAAATTCAATACACTGTTACATCTTGATGCAAATTAAGTCATTACTTCTTTTTGAACCTACATATAAGAATAAAATAATTCTACCCCTAACCCTAATGCAAGTCAAGAAAAAAGTGTGCATTTGCACACTTCAATCATAAATACATATATCGTTGTTAACTTTTGACATGCTTAATCTTCTTCTACAAATTCAATACCTTGAATAATTTCTAGATAATTCTCAAGGGTTTTACCTTCTACAGCTACATCAGGTTCAATACCCTTACCGTCTATATTCTCTTGAAGAACGTTCCAATAACTACTCACTAAGAAAAGAGCTGTCTTATTATTTCTGTCAATAAAGACATTCTGTGCTACACCTTTTCCATAAGTTTTTCGACCTACGAGTGTTACATCATCACCAAATTTCTTAAGGGATAATGCAACAATCTCTGATGAACTTGCTGAATGTTCATCCATTAAAACAAAAATACGTCTGAAAGATCGGTAATACTCATCAGATGATGCTTCAAAAATTTCTCCATCGCGATCAATCAAGTATACACTTGTACACTCTCCAAGTAATGCATCAAGTATCGTTGCCGCTGCTTGTATAGCACCACCACCATTACCTCTTAAATCAAGAATGAGATCTTTATCATACGAACTTACTATATTGCGAATTGCTTCTACCGCTTTGTTACCTGTATTGGGTAAGAAGCTATTAATCTGAATGTATTCTGTCTTATCATCTAATTGTTTATAGATAACATCTTCTAGTGCTGTTTCATCCATTAATCGGTCAAATTCTTCCCCTTGGATAAGCCATGTAAAAGGATCCTCTTCTAATTTAATAGTATCATAGAACGCTTTTACTTCCTCTGGACTTGCATTTTTCTTGTTATCAAATGCCGTAATTTTATCATCAAAATTCTTTATACTTTTGCGATATAGGTAATTATCTCCAACAAAGCCACTTAGTTTTTTATTAATAGGTAGACGACCATACTTAATCTGCGCTTCAAGACCATCTTTCCACGTAGCTAGATTATCATCATCTGTCATTTTCTTTATATACGTTTCGGCATTATCATAATCTTCTATAGCACAATATATATGGGAAATATAGATATAAATACTATTTTTTGTGATATTAGTGTTCTTTTCTTCAGGATAATTTAATGACTTTTTCAACACTTCTAATCCTTTTTCAGCTTCACCTAATTTAAAATAAGATACACCTTTATAATACCACATAGCCCGACTTTTTTTGAGAAGTGCTTCATACTCATCTGCTAAATCAACTGCTAGCTTATATTCATTAGTATTTACATGAGTACCAATTCTTCCAACTAAGGCTTCTTCATGAAGCGGCTCCACAGCTAATACATCGTCAAGGTAGTATGAAGCGATGTATCCATTATTGGTTTCTAGTTGCGAAATACCCATAATAAGATTCATTCTTAGGGATGACTTATCAACACGTTTCATGTTTTCATATACACTATCAATAGCATTTCCATAATCACCTTGGGAAAAATAACATTCAGCCAAGATATCATAAACATCTGCCTTAACGTATTCCGTATTTTGATGTTTATCTATATAATCTGTTAATCGCAGAATAGTTTCCTCTATTTCTCCTTTTGCATAGGCTACTTTACCTTGAATCAAATAAACTTCTTTGTTAAATGAATAGGTCTCTATTGCTTGTTTACAATACTTAATCGCCGAATCATACTGTTTGTTCTCAAAAGCCTTATTGGCTGAATCAATATAAGGCATTGACTTTTCTTTTTGTTTTAGAAAGTTGTCTAATTCACGAGGGACTTTTATGGTGCTTTTATTATACTGAGTCGTTAATTCTAATGTCGTAGTATAGCTTCCTATATAATCTTCACTGGCTAGTTTCATCTTAATACGATCAACTAATTGACTTTTTTTATTTATATAGATATACATATCTGCATTTGGTGCAAGGTCGACTGAATCTGAAAGTCCCAAATCTTCGTCAAATAAATAACTCAAACCATTAAGATTATTTTTCACTTGTATGATATATTGTGTTGATGACTCTCGAAGTTTTGCACCTCTTAACAACGCAAACATATCCTTATCTCCAAATAAATCATTACTACGCATTTGAGCAGTCTTATGGGAAACATCTTTACCGTAAAAATGCATAAACTTTTCATTATTCTGCATAAGTTTCTGCATTTCTTCGCCTAATATAATAAACAAGTCATCTTCATCAATAAACCAATAATCCATGTCCATATTCATATCCATACCAAATATCCCTAAAGATACTTGCATATAGACAACATCGTTTATGTTATCAACTTGAAGATTCATATCTATGCTTGTTTTCTCTTTATCTTCTGTGTAGTATTTCTCACTAAGCACTTTTATTCCAAACTGCTTTATTGATTTATTAGCTTCATCCGATTGACTGAGAATTTTTTTGAGCTCATCATAACCAGCATAATGTTTTGGTACCACACGCTTTTCGCTCATTGTACTTAGATCAACATGCCATACCTCACTAAGATCTTCTGTTTCAAGGCTAAATAACAATTGTCCATCAGATATGGTATATTGGTTCATTAAACCTGTCCCATATACCGTTTCTTCATTATATGCTTCTAACGTTGTTCGAAGGAGATTACCATCATCTTCATAATACATATAACCATCATAGAATTGAATATCATAATAGTAATATGGGAAGTCCTCTATGACTTTTTCCATCTTCTTCCCATCTAAAGATATTTTTAGTAACGTACTATTTTCATCTATATCACCTATGGTATAGATACTATTATCCTGTATAATAAATGTTGACCAATATTCATAGGTATCATCATAACGATGGAATCCTTCACCATTAATACCAATTCGAGCAAATTTACCATCTGTTGTAAAATAAATATGATCACCGTATACAGTATATGCAGATGCATGTCCCTTGTATACTTCTTCTAATTGACTACCATCCGTTTTCATTCGAAGTATACCAACCTCGTAATCTTCTTTGAAATAAATCCAGTCATCGATCACAATAAGATTGACTGCGTATTTATCACTTATTCTCACTAAAGCCTTATCTTGAAGGTTAAGTTTATATATACCTTGTTTTTCAGCATCATCTGACAAGACAAACCCATAGACATAACCATTGATAACATTAATATTGGTCATCTCACCATCATAGAGTATTTCTCTTTCTTGCGTCTTATTGTGACGCCTTTCCAGTTGTTTGCTATCATTAATAAAATAGACCCAATCTTCCTTATAGACAAGGTCTATACCTACCATAGCACTTCTATGGGTTTTTCCTAATTCTTGTGATATGATTTGTTTACTTTCTGGCTCTGCGTTGACCTGAATATGAAAATAACTACCCATGATGAGTAGTGCAATACACATAACTATTATTTTTCTTTTCAACACATTCCCCTCCTTATAATTATCTTTGCTTTGACATGGTACCAAATTTAAGGAATCTTGTCAATATATGACATATTATAACGACTCAAATAATATGACGTAAAATACCTTCTATTTCCAACAAAAGATGCTACTTAGCACTGATTTGTAATAAGTAGCATCCAATATTTACCTCTAATTTTCCTTTAATTGATTCTTCAACGATACAGGTAAGACTAATGGCTCTCCTCCATAGTTGTTTTTGAGATCTACATCTATTATATTGGCTGGTGAATAGCGATTATTTTTAGCTTTTATCTTCACTTTATCAATTAAATGCGTTTTCTTATCAATATGTATCATCATATATATATAAGCATTCTGATAACCATATTCGCTATCTCCCACATAAGTATTAAAGTCACTTAAATATGCCACATTCATGATATAATCTTGTATTTCTTTATTTTCTCCATTAATCAAAATAATATATTTTGTTTTTGTCTCTCTAAGCCTAGCATCCTTTGCTAATTCAAATAGATTACCCTGTATAAACATATTTACATTAAAAAGACTATGGTAAATTTCTGTGAAATCTTGATTATATTCTATAATCCTCTCACCTGACTCTGAATATGCGAAAACATCTGTTTTATTCATCATCCATATCCTATATATATCGTCTTCCTCATCATGGACATTACTACTAAAATCTTGCTCTAATCTTGCAAAGGCTATATCATTTGCTTCATCTACATTAATGTCATATAGAATTGTATCCTTATCATCATTAATAAAAGATTCCTCAGCTTTAATTTGTGTATCAAATCGTTCTACTGTAGCCATTGCTGTCTTAGATTTTTCTATAATGGATTTTATCTGATCATATGGAGCAATTTGCCTAGGTACAATACGCTTTTCATCTAAAGTATCTACATCTACAAACCATATTTCCCTGGTTCCATTATTATCCATCTCACATATTATTTGATCCTCCTGTAGCATATAATCTGTTATGTAATCAGTACCTAATACTATCTCAAATGCCTGTTTTTCTAAAGACGTTCGGCGTAAATACTGATCATAAATATACAGATATCCTTTAACTACATAGAGCTTATGATGATAATACTGGAAATCATCAAATAGTATTTCGGATGTTTGTCCATCCAAAGCATGTTTTAGTAAATAACGTTGACCATCTTTTTCCCCACAGGCATATACCCCATCTTTATTAACGGTGAAGGTCCTATATGCATATTGGTCATCATAATGTAAACATGCCCTATCGTTAATATCCATACGGGTTAATTTATCATTGCTCATAAAATATATAGCATCTTCATAAATAGTGAAATAGCCTGCATTTTCTGTATAAACTTCTTCATAATGGGTACCATCTATTTTAACTCGTGAGATGCCTGTGTCTCTGTCTTCCTTGAAGTAAATCCAATCATCCACTATGGATATATTCATGGCTTCACGATCAAGAATAAGTTCTATACGTTTATCTGTAGCATCTATTTTATAAATACCAAGCTTAAGAGACTTTTTTGCCTCAATGTAACCATAAACAATACCATCTTTGACATCCATACAACTAACGCGTCCATCGAATAATACTTCCCTTATGTGTGTCTCCGTATGACGCCTTTCTAGTTGGTCACTTGCATTCATATAATATAACCAATTATCTTCATAATCGGTTTGATCATTCAATTGATGGTCATCTCCCATAACACCTTCTACTATTTCAATTGATTCGAAATCAATTATTTCACTATCCGTATCAGCATAAGATGCTATATTATACTGTGAACATAATAAAACCAAAGTGAAAAGTACACAAAAAATTCTTTTAACCATACTATAATCCTCCTAAATATACTGTTTAACACTTATACTGGTCAACAGTATTTTATTATAGCATTATGTCATGGTTTCACTTTCAATCCATTCGTCATTATAAAGATACATATACATGATATCTTCCCATTTTCCATCAATCATGATATATTTCTTAATGAGGTGCTCATCCTGAAAGCCAAGTTTACGCATAACATGACCGCTTTTGGGATTTTTAGGGCTGTAACCTCCAGATATACGCATTATATTAAGTTCTCTAAAAACGTACTTGATAGCCATTTTTAGAGCTTCTGACATATACCCTTTGCCTTGTTCATGTTCATCCATACTATAACCCAGATCGCATGCATATATAGGACTTAATTTTATAAACTCAAAGTTAACCAATCCAATAACGCGTCCCTTATCCTCTTGCTTAAAAATAAAAAACCTTAATGCCTTATGGTTCTTGGCATCTTCAATACTCTTTGGGATGAATTTCTCCCAGTATTTCTTGGTAAAAAAGACATCTGGTTTCAATGGTTCGAATGGAGCCAAGTACTCTTTATTTCTAACAAAAAAATCAAATATCGCATCTGTGTCATTTTCAGTTGCGAGACGTAGCTCTAAACGTTCACTTTCAATACAAAACTGTTTATCCATTTCTTTTTCCCCTTTAATAAGATTCAAATAAATCTTTAGCTAGTGACAAACTTGCCATTCCATTATTTAGTATACCATAAAATATTGTCAAATACATCCATTAACTTATGCTCAAACCCTAACCATTCACTCAAGATTTTGCATAAAAAGAACCAACTATTCATCACAACCTTTATAGTGATCGAGTAGTTGGTTCTTTTACATCTAATACTACTTAATGGTGGATTATTTGTCTAATAGCTCTGTAATGATGGTTTTAAAATAATCATATTCGCCGCCACCTGGCACAAACTTTTCTAGAACCTTACCTTCCTTATTAACAATTAAAGTAACAGGGATATATTCAAAATGGTTAATAATCTGCTCTTGTAGCTTTTTTCCTGGTAATATATTGGTATATGTAACACCTTTCTTTTTCAGAACTTCTTTTACACTTTCAATATCTGTATCACCTGCTATACCCACTACCCTTACTTTTCCTTTGTATTCATTTGCTATTTTTTCAAGTTCAGGTAGCTCTTGTACACAAGGCGGGCAATTAATGGACCATAGATTAAGTAATGTTAACTCCTGCTCTTGAAAGATACTGCTGTCAATGCTATTCTCCTCTATATCCGTTGTTTGAAACTCAATTACATTCCCTGCTATTGGATTTTTTTCTTCAGGATTCATGTCATTATTTCCTGTAACATCAACATCATCATTTGCTTCATTATTGTCATACTGCCCGTCACCTTCCATTGGGTTTCCACCTACTATACCTGGATTAATGGCAATAACACAGATGAATATACCTAATACAATAACTAGCACTGAAAATATAATATTTTTTTTCATTTGAATTTTCCTTTCTCTACATTAAATATGTTAATTTTATGATCTTTTCTATCTCATTCATACGGTCTACATCATTAATGAATAGATTATAGATATAGCCGTAGCAAGCATAAGGGGCCATTCTACAAATGTTACTGAATCGTTTAGATAATCATTTGTCCTTATATTATCTTCATGAGCATCCATGCTTTCAATATCACTTTTATTGGAAATCTTCTTTAACCATATAAGTAATAAAATAGCTGAACATGTGGATACAATAACTAATAATATTAACAGTATCATATTGGATTCATACCACACAGTAAAGTTAGCGTATATACTGGTTGGGTATTTTTCCATTAGAACGCTCAGTCCATTCATAATGAAATGCATGATCATGGCTGGGTAGATGGAATTTGTCAATACCACAACATATGTAAGGATAATACCGACAATACTCGTGTATGATAATTGCATGAAATTATTATGAAATAGCCCAAATAATACACCATTCATAATAGCAGCCTTCCAAAGAGGTATGTTTCGATAGCCATCTAGCACCACACCTCGCATGAATACTTCTTCGCATATTGCAGGCGTTACTGCAATAATGAATAGGGATAAAAATAAATTACCACTCCCCATAACTGGCGTTTCACCCATAGGAGGATAGAATCCACTACCTAGAAGGTACTCCATAATTCTGGCAGCTAGAGCTGTTATGGGCTGAATAGCCAATATAAGTAACATGCTAATGAATATCTGCTGTGGATTGACTTTATTAAGCCTAAGTACTTTCTTAAAACTTTTTTTACTTATAAGAATGTATAGGATGACTGGCTGTAAGATGAATAAGTACATATAGGATATTTCCATGAACGTATCACTTAACCTAAGTCTACTCATCAGTAAATTACCCAATGGTAAAATGATAATAACAATTAAATAGAACAAATTACTTTTGAATCTCTCGTAAATCATATACGTCTTCCTTTCTCACATTTTTTGTATGTTTAATCTGCTTATATGTAAATGTTAAAGCGTCTGTAGGACATTGTTCTATACACTCACCACATCGAATACATTCAACACTATTTGGATCCATAAATGGGACAACTTCCATCTTGCATACTCTTTTACATTTAGCACAGGATATACATGCATCTTTGTTAAGGTTTATTTTTCCAAAGCTTAGCCGATTTAACAACCCATATATAACACCTAGTGGACATAGAATCTTACAAAATGGTCTATAAACAAAGATAGCCATTAACAAAATAATAAAGAGGATGGTTAACTTATAGTAAAATAAAAAACCCACAATGCTTTGTAGTGCCTTTTTCGTTGATACTAAGAAGATCCCTCCCTCCAATGTACCAATTGGACAAACATATTTACAAAAATAAGGCTCTCCTACTCCAATATCATTGGTTAAAAACATAGGTAGTAGAATGACTAATAATAGAAGCATGCCATATTTTATATATTTCAAAGGTTGATAGACCTTGAACTTTCTACTGGGTATTTTATGCATCATATCTTGTATAAAACCAAAAGGACATAAAAAACCACATATGAGTCTTCCAAATAAAATACCTACAAGTAATAAAAAACCTATTATGTACATGGACACATATTTTTTTCTACTTCCTAAAACGGCTTGAAGACTACCAATAGGACAAGAAAACCGTGCACCTGGACAAGAATAACAATTCATAAAAGGAACGCATATAGCTTTTGTATTTCCCTTATAGATGGTTTTATTAATAAATCCACTAAAGTAAGAATTGCTACCAATAAGAGTCATAATTTGAATAAGCCTTCTATAGATCACTATCTTTAATTTACCCAATTCCTATACACTCCAAACATATTCGTACACCTTTACTGAGTACTATTTTTGCTTCATTATTATAGATACCTACTAGCATCATCACTACTGCTACTGCTAAAATAACATATTTCTTTTTCATGTTTCCCTCCTCTTTTGCATCATATCGTTGTATGATTATCATAATGTTTTCAATTTAAATACAACTTAATTTAATCTTAAATTAACCTTATAATTTTATTATTTCTATTTAATATATAGTTTAGAAGGGGTATAATAAGGCATATTTATTTTTTGACAGCATTAAACGCGAATGGCTTGCTTATGAAAGTCAATACAAAAATATTTGAATGGGGTATATTAGAATGGACACACAAACGGTACTTATAGCAGAAGATGATTATGATATTCGGCAGTTGTTAAAAATTCATATCGAAAATGCTGGTTACAAAGTTATTGAGGCAAAAGACGGTATTGAAGCCCTTGAATGGGTACGTAATGAAGACATTCATCTCTTGTTGCTTGATATCATGATGCCCCGTTGTAATGGCTTTGATGTGATCAAAGACCTTCGACGCAAATCCATTTATTTACCAATCATTGTACTAACTGCTAGAGAAGAAGAAGATCATAAAATCCTTGGTCTACAATTAGGTGCAGACGATTATATCTGCAAACCCTTCAGCTATCGTGAAGTATTATCAAGAATCAGTGGGCAACTTAGAAGATATGTTCATTATAATAATCAACTACATCATCATGAATCTTTGAATAAGATTATTCAAAATGGTACTATTGAAGTTGATATCATTAAATTTGTTGCTACTAAAAAGGGCATTCAACTCACCCTTAATCCAAAAGAAATGAAATTGTTACACGTTTTTATTAACAGTCTTGACCGGGTTTTTACTAAGAAACAGTTATATGAAAAAGTATGGGAAGATACCTATTATGGTGATGATAATACAATCATGGTACATATAAGTAAGTTACGTGAAAAAATTGAAGATAATCCCAAAAAACCTATGTATATTCAAACCATAAAAGGGATCGGTTATAGGATGGTATGCCATGATAAAAAATAAAATCATTAATAAAATAGAACGTCAATTACTCTTTAATTATCTAAAAATCTTTGTCATAGAAGCTCTATTTGTTATTCTGTTTCTATATATGAGCAGCATTTTAGTCAATAAACATATCAATACGACTCTATATAATCCAGATAATATTTTAATTCAGACAACACCTGGTAATTTACAAAATGTACGTCAAGAATCATTACCTAAAAATGTATACGTGGAGCAGTTAACAAATGATTATGTGGTGGTAGATAGTGTTAACAGCCCTCATCCTAAAGGGTATAAATATAGCAATAATGAGCTTTTATCATTTGACAGCTCTATTAACATCATTTTCTATGAAGATGATATGATGGATGGTGAAATCTATAATAACGGCATATACCTTATTAAGTCGCCTTGGGAAGAAAAACTTCTAGCGATCAATCGATACTATAACACCATTACCGTGTTAATTCTGATGCTGTGTCTGTTTATAACGTTTATTATTTTATCGAAAACCAATGCTAAGGAATTTCTTATACCTATCAAAAAACTCTTAGTGGGCTTTCAGGAATTTCGCAACCATCACTACCATTATCGTATAAGTTTTGATTCAAGTAATGAATTAGATGAGCTAAAAGATGCCTTTAATCAAATGTCTGAAACCGTATATCATGAAATGGTTCTTAGAGAAAAAGCAGAAAAGAATAAAGAACAGCTAATACTGGATATAACCCATGACATCAAAACGCCCTTGACCAGCATAACAGGATACTGCGAAGTGCTAAAAAACGATTCATTAGATATGGAAACTCGAAAAAAGTTTCTTAATATTATTATTCAGAACAGTAACCGCATTAATCATCTTATGCGTAGCTTACACGAAGTGTCCTATACCGACCAAGAAGACCTTATTCTTGAAGACATGGATATGTCAGAAATGTTAAGAGAATTATTAATTGATTTTATTCCTATGTTAGAAAACAACCATATGGCTTACCTATTTAACATCCCCGAAGAAGCCCTCTATTGTCAAATAGATGTCATTAAACTTAACCGAGCCATAAGTAATATTATCAGTAATAGTATAAAATATAGTGGAGATAATACGACTTTGACTGTGGATTTGATACAGCAAAACAACGCCCTTATTATAACCATAAAAGATAATGGAAAAGGTATGAGTAAACGTCTACTAAATACTGTTTTTGAACCATTTGTGCGTGGTGATCTAGCTAGAGATTCTCAGGCAGAAGGTAGCGGTATTGGACTTACCATCGCTAAGAAATACATAAAAATGCATAATGGTACCATAGCCATTCATTCTGGTATAAATAAAGGATGTGACGTTATTATTACACTCCCCATGAGTGTGACCAATAAGTGAGTGAAATACATACACATGTAAACTAGAATAAACGTGGCTTCACGTAAAAGATTTCAAAGAAAATAGAACATTCTTATACTAAAAAGAAGGAACTGCCCCCTCAAAGCATCATGATAGCTTATGCTTTGACGAGTCAGCCCCTTCTTCTTATTTTATATTATTTTAATAAATTCTCTGGATCAAAATACTCAAGATCCATAGCTGTTGCTACATTTTCATAAGTTACCTTACCATCAAATGTATTAAGTCCTAATAATAATCGTTTATCATCAAGTAATGCTTTTTTTACTCCTTTATTAGCCATATCTAATAAATATGGTAATGTTACACCTGTAAGAGCATAAGTAGACGTTCTTGGTACTGCTCCAGGCATATTAGCTACACTATAATGAATAACACCATGCTTTTCATAACAAGGATTATCGTGAGTTGTTATACGATCAATTGTCTCAATTGAACCACCTTGATCAATAGCAACATCCACAATAACGGAGCCTTTTTTCATTGTTTTAACCATATCTTCTGTTACAATCTTAGGTGCTTTTGCTCCTGGAACAAGAACTGCTCCGATTAATAAATCTGCTTTTTTAACCATTTCAGCAAGATTATAATCATTGCAGAATAATGTGTTGACTCTTCCACTAAATAAATCATCTAACTCAGCAAGTCTACGAGCACTAATATCAAGAATGGTTACATTAGCACCAAGTCCTACAGCCATCTTAGCTGCATTGGTACCAACGATACCGCCACCAATAACAACAACTTCAGCAGGTAATACACCAGGTACGCCACCAAGTAGTACGCCCATGCCACCATTATACTTTTGAAGTAGATGTGCGCCAACTTGTGTTGACATTCTTCCAGCAACTTCACTCATAGGTATAAGAAGTGGTAATGATCTGTTTGCTTCTTCAACTGTTTCATAAGCAACCCCTGTTATCTTCTTACGAAGTAACGCTTTTGTTAAAGGCACATTAGGTGCTAAGTGAAGATACGTATACAATGTTTGACCATCTTTGAATAAATCATATTCGCACTCTAGTGGCTCTTTAACCTTAACGATAATATCTGATTTGTCAAATACATCTGTGTTTTTTTCTAGAATAACCCCGCCAGCTTCTACATATTCTTTGTCAGTAATACCACTACCAAGTCCCGCTTTTGTTTCTACATATACCGTATGACCATTTTTCGCAAGTGCACTGACACCTGCAGGTGTTAATCCAACTCTGTTTTCATTGTTTTTAATTTCCTTTAAAACACCAATAATCATATTCATTCTCCTCCTAGAATATTAACCTCTTTATATAATGGAGTTATCCTCCATATTTATGTAATACAGTTAACATCAGATTTGCTTCGTTAACTGTCTACAAACATCTCAACCTTCCTCAATGGAAGGAATGACAGAATGTGCATTTTTAACAGTTGAAAGAACCACATTAGTCTTGGTTTTTTTGATACCGTTAATGGCTTTAATCTGATTCAATAACCGCTCTAAAGTAAAGGTATCCTTAGTCACTATTTTAAGCGAATAGTCATATTCACCTGCTATATACAAACAATCTAGTATTTCATCATTATCCTTTACAAAGTTAATGAATTCATCTGTATACTGTGGTCTGTCAATAGCTATAAACATAATTGCTGTTAATTTACGATGAAGATAATTTGGATTAATGATGGCAGTATACTGTTCAATAATTCCTGTTGATTCTAATTTCTTCAAACGGTCACTTACAGCTGATATGGATAGGTTAATCTTTTGGCTGACTTCTGATACAGTTACACGAGCGTTCTTTTGTAATAGCCTTAAAATCTGAAGGTCAATGTTATCCATAATTACCTCTCATCCGCAAGAAAACTGTTAATTTATATTATTTCTTGCTTTTATTGTATTATCAGCAATTTTTTTGGTATTTTATGTGTTAAACAATAATTATTTTGGTTTTTCTTGCAAAATGCTTTATATTATTTTATGTATTTTTCTTATATTGTTAGTATATACGATACCCCTATTTTTTTAAATATAATCTACGCAATTCAGTAATTATTTTTGTATTTTCTCACATTAATTATATTATTTTTGTTTTATAACCAAATTGCTTAATTAAATAAATGTACTAATTAAAGGATAATATCTGTTAAAAATCTAACAAATATTATCCCATCTAAACATACTATTTTACCCTCTTAATCCTAATCGATCGAACTGACAATCTGGTGCATTGTACCTCTCCATTAAATGAGTTCAATAGGTCCCCATGGCGCCTCTAGAAAATTCAACTTCCCCGTCATCATCTCCCGACGTGCAGGCATACAAGGAAGCGAACCACTATAATGGCAATCAAAAACCGTACTTTTTTCGGCTAGACGGTCTAAATTAGGTGTCTTAACCCAACCTTTACCATAAGCATTCAAATAGTGACGATTCAAGGAATCCATGACAATACAAATAGTTTTCATAACATCTATCTCCTTTGTGTACATTGCATAATTGACAATATAACCTTTTTCTTCTACAATTAATATAGCAGACAAATCAATGCAGTACCATGATGAAACAGGTGATAAATATGACAATTTCGGAAGCAAACCTTCACAAAATATTAAGTCTATTATCCAAAGACATGTGTATAAAAATCCATGGCTGTTTTCGAGTGACCGTGGGCTCCAATTGGAAGCATGCAGAACAAAATAACCAAGACCAACATATCCTCTTTGTAAAGTCTGGAAAAGGCAAATACTTTTTTAAGGATCACGAAGAGATCCTTGAACGAGGTAAAATCGTATATATCAGTAATGGGCTTCCCCATCATGCGTGGCACGATGAGCAAAACCCATTAGTGATTACTGGTTTACGCTTTAATTTTTGTTCTACTTCTGATGAACAGATTTATCCTATTCCTTGTGCTCCTTTTTTCATTTCTACTCAAATACAGGACGTGGTTTTTTATGATCAACTTGTTGCTAAGATCAATACGTATTATTATTCGATTCACCAACAGGTTAGTCAATTATTATGCTCCTCAATGATTACACATCTTTTATCCGATATATGTTATCGTCACGAAACCCTTACACATATCACCGTACAAGATAGTCGCATTGAGCGAGTACAACGTTATATGATGGATGACTTATCCTCTACTACTTCCATTGAATCATTAGCTGAACGTGTTAAGATGTCGCCAAGACATCTTCGGACTTGTTTCAAGCGAAAATATGGACTGACTCCCAAACAATATCAGCTTAAAATACGCATGAACCACGCAAAGTTTTTACTAGAAACCTCAGATATATCGATTGGGAAAATTGCCTTATCTTTGGGTTATAGTGATCAATTTGTTTTTTCTCGCCAGTTCAAACAAATCTATGGGTCTTCACCATCATCTGTAAGAAAGCAATAGATTGGTACATTTTATTTCTTTCTTTTTGGCATGCTATGAATACCAGCACCAAGGACATCTAAAGCTGCCTCATGAATAGCTTCTGCCAAAGTTGGGTGAGCATGTATAGTCTCTATGACATCTTCTACTTTAAGCCCACTCTGAATTGCTACAGTCCCTTCATGAATAAGGTCTGAAGCATGAGGACCTAATATATGCATACCTAAGATCTTATGAGTCTCTTCATGAGCAATAATCTTAACAAATCCTTCATCTTCCCCAAGTGTCATTGCTTTTCCATTAGCACTAAACATAAATTTACCAGTTTTCACTGAAATTTCTTGCTCTTTTGCTTCATCCTCTGTCATACCTACATAAGCGATCTCAGGAAAAACGAATATACAGCTAGGCACAACTTTTTTACCTTCATGATCTATTCCCATTATATGCTCTATCACATGAACCCCTTGATGAGATGCGACGTGAGCTAACATACTTTTGCCATTAACATCACCAATGGCATAGATTCCTTTTACACTGGTCTCATAATCCTCATTGACCTTAATACCTTTTTTATCATAGGTTATGCCTAAGCCATCAAGGTCTAAACCAGCAAGATTGGCCTTTCTCCCAGCAGCAACAAGTACTTTGTCTGCACAGATTACCTTATCTTTATTCTTACAAGCATAATGTACATCTAAACCATCTTCCGTTTTAACAATCTTCTTGACTTCTGCCTGTGTTGTTATATCAATTCCTTTTTTCTTAACCATGGATTTGAACCGTTTGGAAATAGCTGTGTCTACCTGGCTCAATATACGAGGCAAATATTCTACTACAGATACTTCAGAACCAAATCCATTGAATATACTAGCAAATTCCATACCAACTACCCCGCCACCAATAATAGCAAGTTTTTTTGGGAGGTCATCAAATTCAAGAATATCATTTGTATTCCATACACCCTCTTCTTCTATACCTTCAATAGGAAGTGTATCTGGCGTAGAACCTGTCGCAATTACAATATGTTTACCTTCAATCTCTTCTATGGAGCCATCTTCTTTTTCCACAATTACTTTATGTGGCTCCTTAATGATGCCTTTTCCTTTAACTATCTCAACATGATTACCTTCAAGTAGCTGTTGTACACCACCTACTAATTGGTCAACGATTTTCTGTTTTCTTGCTTGAACTTGTGGTACGTCTAAGTTATATGCCTTTACATGAATACCATAATCATCTATCTTACCTAAAGTATGCAGTATCTCGGCATTTTTATATAATGCTTTTGTTGGTATACAACCTCGGTTAAGACAAGTCCCACCTACTCGGTCCATCTCGATGAGGCAAACATTAGCCCCTAGCTGTGCACCACGGATTGCTGCAACGTATCCTCCAGGTCCCCCACCGATAATGACGATGTCTTTCATCTAATCCACTCCTTCACTTATAATTAGAGGCTACCTTATCCATGCATTCATGCTACTATAGCCAACATCATGTTTGATAAGACAGCCCCTTCTCTATACATTTTATCCTTGATAACGAAGTATTGGCTTTCTTGCCGCTGTTACTTCATCTAAACGTCTTACAGGTGTGTTACATGGCGCATTTTTTAACGCTTCTGGATTGGTCACCACTTCTTCTTTTATTGCCTTAAGAGCGTTAATAAAAGCATCTAGATTCTCTTTACTTTCTGTCTCCGTAGGTTCAATCATAAGCGCTTGGTCGATAATCAACGGGAAGTAGATTGTTGGTGGATGATAACCATAGTCAATCAAGCGTTTAGCAATATCCATGGTTATCACTTGAGCATCATTTTCTGGAAGTCCAGCTAAAACAAACTCATGTTTACACACTTCATCAATAGGCAAAATATAATCATCTTTTAAGGAGTCTTTCATATAGTTTGCGTTAAGTACAGCTAACTGACTTGCCTTCCTTAACCCTTCAGCACCCATGGTTAAAATATACGTATAGGCACGTAACATCACACCAAAGTTACCATAGAAGTTCTTAACAGCTCCAATGGATAAATCACTCTCATACTGCAAACTGTAAGTATCACCTTCTTTTTCAACTAATGGCATAGGTAAATAAGGTGAAAGATCCTCACGTACACCTACAGGCCCACTTCCTGGCCCACCACCACCATGTGGTGTTGCGAAGGTTTTATGTAGATTAAGGTGAACAATATCGAATCCCATATCGCCTGGGCGAGTAATACCTAAGTTAGCATTCATGTTAGCACCATCATAATAGAGTAAACCTCCTGCTTCATGAACGAGAGAAGCAATGGTAAGAATATCCTTTTCAAACAAGCCTAATGTATTTGGATTTGTTAACATTAATCCTGCTACTTCATCATCTAGAACAGCTTTTAATGCTTCAAGGTCAATAGTTCCCTTATCATTAGATGCAATCTCAACAGCTGTAAATCCTGCCATTGTTGCACTTGCTGGATTGGTTCCATGAGCTGAATCGGGTACGATGATTTTCTTTCGATGAATATCCCCGTTCTTTTCATGATACGCCTTTATAATCATAAGTCCAGTAAGTTCCCCTTGTGAACCTGCTGCAGGTTGCAAAGTAACCTTATGCATACCCGTTATTTCTTGTAACATCTCCTGTAAATCATACATCACCCCAAGAGCGCCTTGCACCGTATGTTCTGGTTGTAAGGGATGTAAGGATGTAAAACCAGGCAATGATGCCATATCCTCATTAATCTTAGGGTTATATTTCATAGTACATGAACCAAGTGGGTAGAAACCTGTATCCACACCAAAATTCTTATTGGATAATAAGGTAAAATGACGCACAACGTCCACTTCACTGACCTCAGGTAACTTAGCATCTGTTTCACGTAACATGGTACTTGGAATTAACTCTGATGCAGATATACTTGGCACATCACATGCTGGAAGGTCATAACTTTTTCTTCCTTCTTTGGATAATTCAAATATTAGTTTGTTATACCCTGTCATCTTTCGTCTCCCTCCAATACATTAGCCAACTGATCAATCTGTTCCTTGGTTCTTTTCTCTGTTACACATAACAACATAGACTGTTTTAACTGCTCATAATCGTTGCCAAGTTCATATCCTCCTAGAATACCTACTTGCAACAATGCATCATTCGTCTTACTAATCTCACCTTCACTGGTTACAACAAATTCTTTGAAGAATGGTTGATCAAATTGTAACTTATATCCTTTTAATGCTTCTATACGTTTTGCTGCATAATGTGCTTTTTGTAAACAAAGGTTAGCCACTTCTTTTAGGCCTTCTTTGCCTAAAGTTGTTAAGTATATAGCTGCTGTAAGAGCATTTAGCGCTTGATTTGATGTAATATTTGATGTGGCTTTTTCTCTTCTTATGTGCTGCTCTCTTGCTTGCAAAGTCAATACAAAACCACGTTTACCTTCTATATCTTCTGTCTGTCCAACGATTCTACCTGGAAGTTTTCGCATCAATTTTTTGGTACAAGCAATAAATCCAAGATAAGGACCTCCATAATTCAGAGGATTACCTAAGCTCTGTCCTTCTCCAATAACAATATCTGCACCACATTCTCCAGGAGATTTTAGTATTGCTAAGGCAATAGGGTCTACATTCATCATGAGTAAACCTTTTACATCATGGGTTATGACCTCTACTTTTGAAACATCTTCAATAATGCCAAAGAAGTTAGGACTCTGAATGATAACACCTGCTACTTCTTTATTCATCTTGTTACGTAAGTCTTCTACATCTGTTACGCCATTCGATTCTTCAATCTCAATAAGGTCTATTTCCTTATATGCTAAGTAGGTTTTAAGTACTTTACGTACATTAGGGTTCACTGTCTTAGAAACCGCTATTTTATGTCTTCTTGTGCTGGCACATGCCATAAATGCACCTTCAGCAGTAGCCGTTGCACCATCATATAACGATGCGTTAGATACATCCATACCCGTTAACTCACAGATCATAGACTGGTATTCAAAGATAACCTGTAAAGTCCCTTGACTAATCTCAGGTTGATAAGGTGTATACGCTGTATAAAACTCTGACCTGGATGTGAGATGATGAATAATGCTTGGAATATAATGATCATAAGCACCTGCACCTAAAAAACAAACTAAATCTTCAACACCTAGATTACGTCCTGCCAACTCTTTCATTGTCTTAGATACTTCTAATTCGCTCATAGGACCATTCAAGTCTAATCTTTTATCCAATCGAATACTCTCAGGTATATCTATAAATAAATCTTCTAAACGGTTGACACCAATAGTTGCCAACATACTCTCAATATCTTCTTTCGTATGCGGTAAATAGGATTGCATCTAATACCCCTCCTTCACATTTTTATAGTGACTCACAGTAAGAGCGATACTCCTCTGACTTCATTAGGTTATCGAGCTCTGTGCTATCTTCAAGTTCAATTTTACAAATGTAATGGGCATAAGGATCTTCATTAATACGTTCTGGTTCATCTTCTAATGCCTCATTTGCTTCAGTAACCGTTCCACTCACAGGCATATAGATGTCAGAAGCTGCTTTTACAGATTCAACAACGCTAAATGCATCCTCTTGCCCAAATGAATCATCTACCTCAGGTAATTCCACGTAAACAATCTGTCCCATAGCATCTTGTGCATAATCTGAAACACCAATCCATCCTTCATTACCCTCTACTCTAACCCATTCATGATTCTTCGTGTAATAACAGTTATCCATGATATTCATTGTAATTCCTCCTTATAAATGTTTGATATGATGTTTTTATATTTCTTTTCATTCAAAACGAATCTTTAACTTACTTAGCATAATTTTTCTTATAAAATTTCTTAGTGACTACTTTAGCTGGTACTTGTTTTTTCCTAACCTGAACCATGACATCTGAACCAAGCTTTGTAAACGGCTTATCAACAACTGCTAAAGCAATGGACTTATCTAACGAAGGTGACTTATAACCCGTTGTTACGTGCCCTATTACCTCACCTTCTGGTGATAATACCTCGTACCCATGTCTGGGAATGCCTTTTCCAAGGAGTTCAATTCCTACCACTCTTCTCGTTAGCCCTTCTTCTTTTTGTTTAACTAAAACATCTTTACCTATAAAATCTGTATCAAGTTTAACAAAATATGAAAGTCCAGCCTCTAGTGGCGTAATATCTTTATGAATTTCATTACCATAGAGTGGTAATGCTACTTCGAATCGTAACGTATCTCTTGCCCCAAGTCCAGCCGGTTGCAATCCTTCATCTAAACCAGCCTCCATGATCTTCTCCCACACATGTGTTATGTTCTCCAATGTGGTATAGATCTCAAAACCATCTTCTCCTGTATACCCTGTACGCGACACAAGACACTTCTTACCATCAACTAATACATCTGCTTTGAACGTGAAAAACGTAATACGGCTCAGATCTGTATCTGTTAATTTCTGTAGTATCATTTCAGCTTTTGGTCCTTGTAGAGCAACTTCAGCTATGGCGTCACTGATATTTTTCAGTTCTACATCAAAAGCTTCACCTTGTTTTTTAATCCAAGCATAATCCTTCTCCACATTACTAGCATTGATAACAAGTAAATATTTTGTCGTGGTGTATTTGTAGACCAGTAGGTCATCGACTACACCACCATCTTCATAACACATAAGGGCGTACATAACGCCACCTTCTTCAATCTGTGCGATATCATTGGTAACAAGATTCTGTATGTAGCCTTCTGCGTCCTTTCCTTCAACAGTTACTTCACCCATGTGACTTACATCAAAAATACCCGCATGGTTACGTACCGCCTGATGCTCATTCAGTATAGAATCATAATATAAAGGCATCTCAAATCCGGCAAAATCTACGATGTGGCCATTGTGTTTATGATGCACATCAAATAGAGCTGTTCTTTTTACTTCACCCATATACATGTAACCTCCTCTAATCTAAGTTGTGTAATGATACCACTGGGCCTAATAGAAGCTCTTAAAAGGTAATAAATCAAAAAAGGATAAGCAGACATTCTAAACGAATGCCTTCTTATCCTGTATCTTTACCTGAGAGATTCTATCTTATTCTATATTCGTTGAAATAGTAAACATTCAACCAATACAATGATATTGCTCCTTCGGTGCTACTAAGTAGCTTTCCAGAATTCCTATCCCATAGCGATCCTTTTGCCTGAAAGATTCTATAAAAAGTTGGCTACTTTTTATATTGCTTCTTCGGCTTCATTGCTGATATCTCTCGCTACTTTCACTTAGGTTTCCTATTCAATTACTAATATCATATACTAAACTATATGTACATAAGCTTATACATGATACCATTACTTATTATAGTTTCATATTAAAGGATAATGCCATATATTGCAAGTGTTTTTTATGGTGTATTTTAATCTATTTCTTTCCAATAGGATATTTGAGTATTGTTTTAATTAATTAATCAAACAAAGTGAGTTGTTCCTGTCCTACCTGAACATGATAATTCTTAATTATATCGCTCATTTTGTAGTATAACTGCTGTTCATTATAACATGCTCGAAATTGCTTTCCTAATGCTTTATATTGGAGACTATAACAGCTATACCCATTCCTATAATGCTTCATATAGCGCTCTTTAATTCCCGGAAACTCTCTACAGAGTTGTTCATAGAAATAATAGCGTTGATTTTGTCTTAGGGTTACACCAAAACTAGGGTAAATGAATCGGACACCTGCTTCCTTTGCTTTATTAATAATACCTTCAATGTTTTCCCAAGTATCATTGATAAAGGGTAAAATAGGCATAAGTAAGATACCTGTAAAAATCCCTGCCTCTGATAGAGCCCTTAGGGTCTCAAATCTTTTTGATGACTCAACTACATGAGGTTCAATGATACGGCTCAACTTATCATCCACTGTAGTAATAGTCATTTTAATGCATACAGGTGAATGGCTGTTAATAGACTTTATAATATCTATATCACGTTTAAGCAAGGAACTTTTAGTAGATAAACCTAGACCAAACCCATATTGGTCAAGTAGTTTAAGGGCTTGTCTTGTTAATTCATGCTCTTTCTCATAGGGATTATAAGGATCGATTATAGCACCTGTGCCAACAATACCCCATTTTTGTTTGGTACGAAGTTCCTGTTCAATAATCCTTATAGCATCTTTTTTGGCTCGGATACGATCAAAATCTTCTATACCATAGCAATCCGATCTTGAATCACAATAAATGCAGCCATGGCTACAGCCCTTATATATATTCATATTATAGTCGTGACCAAACCAATATTCAGGTTTTTTATTTTTTGTATAATGGTCTTTGCAGGTATATAGTCCATATATTACTCCTTGCTTAGTCCTTCAATAGTCTTGGTGAATTTTTTCTCTGCCATAAGCTCTTGTGTAATGAATTTGCCTTTGTAAAAAAGACTGTATATGGTAAACGGTGATGGGCTGTTCGAAGCTTTTTCCTTACTATCGATTAAAACAGCTTCATAAGGTACATGATGTGCGTTAGCTACCTTCTTTTGAAGTTCAACATAGTAGGTCATATAAGGACATTGGTGGGAATAAAACACTTTAAAACCTCCATTATCCTCACAAACAGCTTTTTTTACTGTATTCATTAACATGGGTTTCTCTACATTATCTTTTAAGGGCATATACAATAATTCAAAATAAGGTTTCGCCTTATCACAGATTTCAAAACCATGTTTTAAGAAAAACTTTTTATCGGATACGAAAGGTCGCTTCTTATCACTACAAAGAACAACAATGCCTGCTTTATTTTGTTTCTTACAATCTTCAATACATTGTTCAAGAAGGGCTTTCCCATGGCCACACCCTTTATATTTACCGGATATCCAAAAACAATTAATCACCATGTAATTATCCGCTACAAGAGGTAAATAAGCTATTTCGGATGGACAGTATTCCATAAATACTTTGCCTCGAACGTTGAGCTTATTAAAGGTGTAGCCCTGTTCCAATTGTTCTTTCAACCATGATTTTTTTGCTGCATAACCTTCTACAGACTTTTTATCAGATATGGCGCAACATATATGTTGGTTATCGATATTGTTAGGATTAAGTTTAACATACTCCATACGATGACACCTCCAATGTGCTTTGTTATTTATAGTATATCACTTTTAATATGACAACTGCATGTCATATTCTTAAATATATGGCTTGTAGTACATACTATAAATCAATCTTTAATAATTTCCTAATTCTTTATTCATACAATTCGACTGGTTTTACACCTAATCTTTTAATATCATCTAAATATTCATCCAACTCTTTCTCAATATCAGAATTATCATCACACATATCAATATATATTTTCGTAAGTCTTCTTGATATAGTAACAATATATTCATAAACCTGTAATATCCCTTCATCATCAGGCAAATTAAATGATAAAAAACTTCCATCTTTTTTTATATATATTGCTATGCCACTACTATATCCATTAATTAAATCATTTTTACTTATTTCACCTTCAATTACTTTATATTTCTTATTTAGTCTACCAAATTCCAATTCAAGATTACAGGTAAGCCTCATAAACTTTTCCTTATAAGAATCCACTATTTTAGAAATCGCTTCTATCTGTTTCTCTTCAAAAGATATAACTTCTTCCAATGTTGTTTGTTTAAGTAATTTTTCTATCATTTACCTAAAATCTCCTTCCATTCCAAGTCCATCTAAGTGCACCTTTATTACTTATTTTATTCGTTTGTGAATTCCATGTGTTTCTCTGCCAGTGATATCCATGTCCTTTATGTGGAGTATGAAATTCAAAAGACTTGGTTGTATAATGTCCATTAGCCTTTTTAATCTCATATTTCGCACCATAGTATCCTTTGCCTTTCTTATTTTTTGGTTTTAATCTACCTATTTTATTAATTTTTACCGCTTTAGAATATAAAGCAATTCCTGTTGTAGCAGCACCTACTGCTATACCGATAACACCAATTGTAACTTTAGCCCAATTTGGTAATTTCCAATAACCACTTAGGTAGCTCTCATTGCTATCATAATCAGCACTGCCTATTGAATCACCATCATTCTATAGTCCATTTCATTTTATATAGCTGGACATTCTTTTTCAATGCAAAATTATGGAAAAGAATTAAACAATAGATAACACGCTAACTAAATCCATAAGAATAAATTATTCTCTTCATGCCAGACAGCATATACCTGTATTAAAAGGTAATCTTGTTGCCCTTGATAAATGAAACTGTTGACGTTAAAATTTTAGGTATAAGGAAAGCCAAGGATCGAAGCGTATGTTATACGTAAGATTCTTGGCTTTTTGAATTAACAATGGAAATAAGTATCAAAATGTATTTTAAACTAAAAAGACTTAGGTAAAATCTATGAATTTATCACCATAATTCTATAGTGATAACGGCTATAATGCCGTACACTTAATACGATATAATTCACACCCAATCCGATATATACACCTACCATACCCCAACCGATGAGGTTGCTTAGCATGTATATGAGTAGTATGCCTAACATATTGATAACCGTAGCATTTAGAAATACCCACTTCTCCTGTCCAACACCTTGCAGGCTGTATTTATAGATTGTATTTGGAATGGTGCATAGATAAGTCATTATTGCGATTGGTAGGTAGATGATGCTGTGGGTAATGAGATCTGTATCATTTGTAATACCATGGGCTAATGGATCTTTGAAAATCCATATGCCTATACCAAGGCTTACACACCATCGTAAGGCTAAAGCTAAAGCATGTTTTGGAATACGTATTAAGTTGTTATAGTCCCTTTTTCCATGGTGTTCACTGACAAATGTTAGTGATGCGGAAGCGTATGCATACATGGGCATGAGAAGTATGTTCGTCACACCTAGTAGAAAAGTATAGATAGATACTTCAAGCACACCGATACGGGATAAAATAGCGTTAATACATATAACTAGAATAGTTGATTCTAGAACTTCTTGTCCCATAAGTGGGAATGAATGCTTTATAAGCACTCGCCCTACAGAAGCTAACTTTTTGATAGACAATATGCCATAGGATACAAATCGATGTCTCTGTACTATAACGATGTAGATCACCAGATTCAATGTTAAGGCGATAACAGAACCTATACCAGCCCCCTTAACCCCCATTGGTTCTATCCCTAACTTACCAAAGATCAAGATATAGTTCAATATAACATTCGTTATGGTAGCTGTTATATTTCCTATGAATAGGTATTTGGTTTTGTTAAGAATCTTAAATAAAGCTGAATGCATAAATAAAAGCATATTCAATCCCAGTGTCATACTGAATGCATTCAGATAATTAACGGATTCCTTCAGAATATTACCTTCCAGACCATAGGTCCACTGCAACAGTGATGTTCCAAAACATAGGCAAACAGCCCAAAACACCAGACCGATTATTAGCGCAAGGCAAGAGCCGGCTAAAAAACCTTCTTGTAACCCACTTTGATTATGTTGCCCTTTATACCGAGCACCAGCAATATTAAAAGCAATAGAAATTGCGCCTAATACACCAGTTATACTATTAATGGTGGTACTTATTAATCCAACTGCTCCAAAGGCTTCCAAAGATATTCTTCCGATCATAGCCATATCCATAAGACCTATGAGCATCCCAATAACCGAATTAAAGATCATCGGCATTGCCATCTTGTTCATCTCACTTACCATTAACTTATCCATTTTTATGAAGTTTTTCATTTCTTGTATAGTCTCCCTTCTTTTTTAGCTCATTAAAAAAGAAGGGATGTTACAGGCGCATAATACATGTTGAAGCCTCCTTGATGTTTATTATGGGTAATGGTGTCAAAAATATTTAGTAACTTGGATACTGAAACTTTGCTTTTGACACTTTACCATTATTTTATATAATACACTCTTATTTCTGGTTGACTATTTATTCTGAGGGGTATTCTAGATGTTCCAAGCCCCCGATTAATGGTAAATAACATGGTTTTATTTAACCATTTTTCACCGATATGATAACGACCATATGGGAATTTGACCCGCTTACCAAGATTAATTTGTTTACCATGTGTGTGTCCTACTAATAAATGATTACACCCAATATGATGTTTCCTCATATACTCAATAATGCGAGGTGAATGAGCTAACACAATACGATACATGGAAGATTTATTGTTTATATGGAATGCTTCATTGCCATATCTTGACTGATCAAAACCATAGATTTGAACTTTTTTCTTCCCATCATGATACACTATTTGTTCATTCATAAGCAAATGAATATGCTTGTATTTTTTTATTTCATTCGAAACAATCTGAAAGTCAATAATCTCTTTCTTGAATTGATTATGAATGAAATTTTCATATTCATAATTACCTAATACCATGTATATTGGGCTTTTTATAGCTCCTAACGCTTTAAATACCCTTGGATATTGATCTACGTTATTGGCTAAATCCCCTGTTAATAAAACAAAGTCAGGGTTAACCTTATTTATTTTATCGGCTAATTGACCATTTATAAACTTAATCTTACCATGGATATCCGTAATATGCACGTAGCTTAGCCCACTTAACTTCTTATTTTTTATAAACTGCTTATTTATGATTACATAATGCGTAGAGAACTGATACGTTCTCCATATCAATATAACAAACCCAACAATCCAATAGATCACACTTATATCCCCTTATCTTAAATCAAATCTCCAATTTCATACTCCATAATCTTATTTCCTTACTATACTATATAGGTAATTTTGCATCATTGCAATACTTTCGTTTATTAATATAGTATGTAGCTTCTCTTTCTACAATATGTTTTACCATAAAAGATTGAACTTAGTTAATCCATGTGGTTAACTAAGTTCAATACCCAAAACATCATTAATTAATTTAATCCAGAAAAATACTCTTTAACAACTTCCTGCATGCCTTTTGGTATATCTGAACTATTCATGGTTTCATAGGCCTTACTTTCATACTCACTAATTACACGATCGTAGGGCACTTTTTCACCTGCTATAGATACGCCTTCACGGATTAATTGCAGTTCCGAGTTTTTCTCGCCTCTTTGTCCATTTGCCTGTTCATCAGACGTTGTACCATCGACACGTTGTCCATCCGTATCATTATTGGCACTGCCACGTCCTCGACCATTTCCACTACTACCGTTTCCTGCCCCACTGCCCGAACCATTACCAGAGCCGTTTCCACTTCCATTGCCTGAACCATTACCACTGCCTGATCCACTTCCGTTACCTGAACCATTACCACTGCCTGATCCGCTTCCATTACTTGAATTACCATTGCCACTACTGCCATTATTTCCGTTCCCACTATTAGACCCATTGCCACTTGAGTCACTGGACTGCCCATTCGATTGACTACCACTATTTGATAGTGCGTATTGGCTACTTCCTAACTGGCTATTTGTTAGATCCATATCACTAGCTAACTGATTTAGGGCATCTGCTAATTGATCCGTATTAATGCCTTCCAATTGTTCTGAAAGATTACTCAAAAGCTCTTGATATTCTTCCTCAGACATGGTGCTCACATCTTTCATCAGCTTATCAATTTCTTTCTTTGCCAATTCAAAGTCCTTTTTCTCCAAGGCTTTACCAAGGGCTTCTGATTTTTGATTGGCTAGGAGTTTGTCCGTCATCTGATTGAAGCGTTTTTCTTTCGCCTGATTCTTTTTAAACTTCATAAGTTCTTGGTTAGCTTTCGCACGCTTCTCCAGTTCTTTTTCATTATCTGCTTGCATAATATCTTTATTTAATTCAGATATAACTTTTTCTAGATCCTTTTTAGTATCCTCCTTCAAATATACATCTTCTTTAATTTCTTTCTTGATTTTTTTAACTTCTTTCTGAATGTCTTTCTTCGCAAGTTGAAGATTTTCTTTTTCCTGAACAAATGCTTCATGCCTACTTGGTATCATTAAGGTGATAAGGAGAATGCCCAATATAGCAAACATCTGAGCCAAGCTTTTTAGAGGTGGTAATAAGGGCATCATCTTCTTAGGTTCAATCTTCTGTAGATGTTCATAAGCATCTTTTTTTACCATGTCCACATACAGATTGTGGCTTGACATCATTTCAATAGCTGTGATGGTCCTTTCCTTAAGTCCCGATCTATCTATAAGCCTAGCTGTCTCCAAATCACTTGGCAACCGTAAGAAATTATATCCCATACCTATACTTAAACAGGTTGCCAATAGGATACCTATCTTTACATATATAAATGTAATGGGTATGATCAGACTAGCTAATACGCATATAGCTGATAGCATTAAACCACCACTTAACCCATAAAGACCATACTTCATTAACCTGCTCATTATCCATCTGCGCTTAACACCATGGACAACCTGCTTTATTTTTTTATCTATACTTTCCATATAACCACCTCCATTATAGTCATGCTTTTATTAGAGAATTTCTACTTTAATTTTCGCTGATACACTTACTTCATTCTCCACTTTTTCCGAATAGGATTAAGAAAATAAGCAGCTCCCCCTATTAAGATAATTGATAAAAGGATAAATATAGCCATACTAATTTGCCAATATTGCTCATTGTTACCAATCATAGTCGTAAAACTATTCATATCTCCAAATTGTTTCATAAGTACTGCCCAGAAGGTTAGCCCTGGATTAAAATAAAGTGGCCAATGAGTTACATTTTCATAATAATCATACGCTCTTGTCATATTAATATATAGGGCAGAACCAATAAAAGTACCTACTGTTAATACAATCATTACCAAATACGTCATGACGATTGATGTCAAGGTTTTCTTAAATACCACTGAAAAGAATACCCCCACTGCTCCAAAAAATATGGAGATCACCACATAGAAGAATAATAAGTGTAATAAAGCCGCAAGACTTATGCCACCAAATAAAAATACAAATGAAAAGATAGGCAATGAAGCCACAATCAGTAATAATACCTGACTAATAGATGTTACCAGTTTCCCCATTATAATGGAGATAGGTCTTAAATTAGTACTTAATAAAATATCTAATGTCTGCTTCTCTCGTTCTAGTGATATGGAACCAGCCGTAATAATCGGTACAATAAAAGATATCATAAGCACTTGTACAACTGTGATTGCAATAAACACTTGGTTAAAATTATTACTAAAATTAATAAGGCCACCTCTGTCATATATTTGATTAAAAAGCATAAGTACAACCGTTAATCCTAATAACAAAATATATGCAGTAATCATGCCAACTGTTTTCCATGTTCGCATTCTAATCTTCGCTTCTTTTAATATAATTGATTTCATTTTTTCTTCCTTCCCGAGCAACTATTTGAATGAATATATTCTAAGCTTCTTTTGTCACCTCTAAGAATACATCCTCTAGGTTTTGTGTTTTTTTGTTCAAGGTAATGACAGGTACATCTTTTACAATAAGTGAACGTAACAAATGGCTAATCTCACCATCATCGCCCTTCACCGTTGCTTCTAATCGATTACCTGCTACCTTAACTGCTTCCACAAAATTAAACTCTTTTAAAATTAGTTCAGCTAAATCGGGATGCTTCATCACTTCAATCTCAACCACTTTATTATGATATACTTTATTGGTTACATCCTCTACCGTTCCATTAATGATCATATTGCCTTGATTAATAATTCCAATAGAGGTACATATCTCCGATAGTTCGGATAAAATATGGGAACTAACAATAATGGTCTTACCCATATCTTTTAGCGTATAGAGTACTTTCTTCATATCGGCTCGAGCCCGTGGGTCCATACCTGATAAAGGCTCATCCAGTACAAGTAATTTCGGATTGTGAACGAGACATCTTGCTACACATAACTTTTGTTTCATACCACGGGATAAGCTATCCACAAAGAAATCAGCTTTGTCTGTGAGATTAACCAGTTCAAGAAGGTCTTCAATCATCTTCTTTTTCTCACTACCTTTGACATGATAAACAGATGCATAGAAATCAAGGTATTCTGTTACTTTTAAGTTATCATATACACCAAAAAAATCAGGCATATAACCAATGTACTTCTTGGCTTCTCTTATATTCTGAAGGGCATCAATATCATTAATGGTGACCTTTCCATCTGTGGGCTTTAATAAACCACAGACAATACGCATGGTGGTTGTTTTACCTGCTCCATTAGGACCGATAAATCCGAATATCTCACCTTCATCCACATGAAGGTCTATTCCTTTAAGTGCTGTGAATTTTTTATAATTTTTACGAAGTCCTTTAATCTCTAACATTATTTCCCAATCCCTTCTACATATATTTCAGGAATTTCTACATCATTCATATCTGATCCTAATGTAATGGTTAATAGAATTTCACCTTTATCTGTCATATATTTATATAACTCTTCGTCCTTCAGTGTGATGACATCCTCTATGACATCCGATTCCACGTCACCATTCTTTATACGTAACGTAGCATCACCTTTTTGCATAAACCCTCTAATTTTAACAGTTTTAATGTCTACATAATCTGTTGGTAGCTTAAAAACAATATCAAATGATTTATGCTGGCTATAATAATAACCTTTTATATAATTTCCATTAATCATACCTCGTAATTCCCCAAAATCTAAAACAATCTTAGCTCCTGATAGATATTCTACTGGTTCATTAATACAAATGAGTGTTTTCTCATATTTTTCCACTTGCTTATTAGAAACGGTGAAGCCTTGATAGAAGCTATGATTTGTCCAAGCTACTATAATTAATTCGCTCTCATTAATCTTTGATTGCCCCAATAATAAATCTACTATATTTTCCTTTTGATCTATATCTTGTCGCTCTTGTAACGTATCAAAGCTATTCTGTCTTTTCCAAAAATATGAATTAATGGAATCATAAGTTTTTACTGGTGTTCTACTGGTTAAGTCAATGGTTTCACCAGCTTCAATTTGATCAATGACATAATATACATTTTTGAATTTTATTAAACAGTCTGTCAAATCATATGCATAATGATTTGACACCGTTCCCTTAAGGCTACCACCATCATAGACAAGGTCTACTTTAACTTCATTGGTTTCTGGCAAATTCTTAGATGGCTCAATCTCAAAGTTATAATTCCCAAACACACGGGTCTTGTTAAATTGAATCGTTGGATTAATGCCAATGCTCTTCTCATGTGCTACCTGAAAATCTTTGTACTCTTTATTTGTATCATCCGAACGATAATAGTAACCATCACTCGTAATAGCAGGCATCATTTCCAACCCATCAATGGATGCAATGGTTAATTTGGACTTATTGGTATTAATAATTGTACCATAACTACCTTTTGACCCACCTGACGTGTTAAATAGAACTGTATTAACGACTTGTGAAACAGGTGCTTTAATTCTAGTATTCATACCACCCACATACATGACCGCTACAAAAATAATGGCTAAGCCAGGTATGGCTATCCACATATAATGTCTTTTCTTCTTACGTTTCAAAATAATATATAAAATAGGATTAATAATGAGAACATATACCCCTATGATAACCATAATAGTAGTCAGTGTCGGTAACTCAATATCTGGAATTCCCCATAAAAAACGATCCATCTTTTGATTAATTCGATAATTATAGGAGTCATAATAATGTTCATTTCTCTGGTTATTACTTACAAAAAAGTTCTTCATCAGATCTTCTTTGTACCGATATGTGTTCATAGGTGCCATGCCAAGATCAAAGGCAAATAACTGAATCATGCCATTTCCTTTATGAATACGATAGATAAGATTTTCTTGATCAGCCACTACAGTTTTATAATCCTCTAACCCTTCAAACCTAACAACAGTAAGGGGAATATCGCTACTCATCTCTTCTGCTACATCTTTATTTAACAGCATGTTCAATGCATTGACAGAGACTTCACTGGTATCCGTTATGTTTACCATGGGTATAAAATCTTCTAAGACGGATAAGGTCTTCGTATACCATGCTCCAGTACCTACAATGAGTTGTCCACCATTATCTACCCATTTTTTCAGAGTATCCAGTTGACCTTCATCTAACTGGGATAAATCATAATTGTTAACCACTAATGCATCAAACATATGTATTGCAAATGTACTCTTTGGGAAATTCTGATGATCTAGCGATATTTTTACAAACTCACCTTTTGGTTGAAGATAAGCTATGGCATCGCGATCATCTGATAGAATACCCATGATGGTCTTATCTTTAAAAACCCCTTGTAAAAAAGGCAACTTAATTTTCTTATTGTACACTTCTTTTCCGTCTTCAAGTAAAATAACCCGTAACATTTGCATTTGTTCCGTGACATTGGACATGATGAACTTTACATTTTTTTGGTCATCTTTCTCTAGTGTTAATCCTTGCTTTAAAATAGCATCTCTTTCATGATTAATATGATACCGTATCATGACTTCGCCACTAAATGCTTCAGATTTATTGGTCACATTAATGGTTATGGGTAGATAGTCTCCATATCGGAAAACATTATTATAGCCAAACTCAACTTCTACTTCTATGTTTTTCTCTGCGTCTCCCTGTACATTGATATTCCCTAGTACCACCAATAGCATGAGTGCTATACCCATAACTATATGTTTAATCCTCTTCATATGCGTATCTCCCCTATTTTTTCTTTTTTAGGCTACCTAAAAGCTGATCTGTATTCAGCCCACTCGATTCTTGTATATTGCTCTTGGACTTTGTTTTCTTTAAAGCTTTTTTAGGTATATCTTTTCTGTTATTGAGCACTTCACTTTGTTTCTCAACTTCTATTTCCTTCTTGATAGGGCTCCTTTTCACTTCGCCATTTTTAGCCTTGGATCGATGATGATCCTTAAGTTTATGATGCAAGTATGCTACACCATTACCTATTGGTACTAACACCCGCTGAACTTTCGAGATCACATTAAGCCTTCTTATAGCTATATCAATGATCCAAATAAACATGGCAATTATTAGAAGTCCATTGGTTGCATTTTCTTTGGTCTTTACTTTAGCATCTAATTGACTAAACACTTGGTTTGGACTCTGTATATATTCACCATCAACATGTTCGACAAACTCTTTGAAGGCTGTATTCTTAACGATTTTATACTCTTCTGAATAAGGAACTGTAATGCCACCTAACCCTGTTCCTAAGACCTCTCCCTGATCTTTTTGAACACCTTTTAACATATAAGAACCGATTTCCTCTGGCAAAAAACTACCTGTATAAACACCTTTTCTAACAGGTTCTAAATTAAGAGTCATACTTTTGCTAGATGGTGTCTGAATCTGAACAGATGTATCAAGAAGACGGTCATTGTCTCCTGATGTGGTTAAGGTTACCTGTACCTCTCCATTTTCAAAAGTACTTTCTAATTCAATAGGTTCTCTGGAATAATTTTCAATGGTGTAATGTATGATATTCTGCCATAGAATATTGTTAAGCCCCCACGCATTATAGTCACTGCTCCACTGGCCAGATAAATCAGAGGTCCACGCAACGGTTTTACCCAATCCATATTGCCAGGTTACCAATATAGGATCTTTCATAGGGCTTGATAACAACACTGTGGCTGCATCTTTTGGTGATGTACCTACATAACCATGTAGCTGTGGCAAACCTTCATTGTATACACTAGATAGGATACTATGATACGATGAAATCTCTGGTGTAAAGGTCATGTTATTTAAGTATGTGCGTGTTGCTAAGAATGCTTCCTTAGCAAATATACGTGGAATACTTAAACCATCTTTCGTTAGATAAAAACGCCCATTACCTGAGGATGCCAAATAATTAAGGAGTCTTGTATCTGTACTACCACCGATCCCTACAGTAGATAACGTTATTTTATTATCATTCATATTAGCAAGGAGTCCTTCATAACCTGTATTTTCTGCTTGACCATCCGTGAGCAAAATAATATGTTTAATTTCAGCCTTGCTAAGGGATAATTTCTCATACGCATCACTTAGTGCTGGAAGTATGGATGTACCTCCACCTTCCATAATGCCTAGAATACTTTCTTGTATGCTTTCACGATTTTCTGCCTTTTGAACATCAACCACATTATAAGGCTTATCATCAAATGCTACTACACCAATCTCGTCTTTGTCTTCTAACACTTCTAAGGTTCTTACAGCAGCTTCTTTGGCAAGCTTTAAATTAAGACCTGACATACTACCTGATTTATCAATGACTAACATCATGGCAACCGATGGTTTATCTTTGATACCTCGCATATGCATGTTTACAGGTAGAACTGTCTCTAATGATGTTTTATAATAACCACCAAGAGCATAAGCATTTTCTCCACCAATAGCAACCATACCGCCACCAAAGTCCTTCACATAATCATCCAATTGATCAAGAAAACCATTATCTAACCTATCTGCTGATACATTACATAGAATAATGCTTTTATATTTTAATAGGTTTTCCATTCGGGTTGGTGCCATACTGCTCTGCATGCTATCGTATTCAAGCCCTAGACTCTCTGCTATCTTTTCTAACTGAGTAGCATCTGTAACTTGATCATAGAGTATGAGTATCTTAGGGCTACTTTCCACTAATGTAAAGGCTGAATAACTGTTATTAATCGTCACGGTGTCATGAACAGGTTCAATTAATAATTCATAGTTCACAAAACCCATTTTTTTAGCAGTGTCATTCAGAACATATTTGTTAGATCCTTTTGTTAAACTCATTTTTTCTGTGGTAAGTTTTTCCCCATCAGCAATGAGGGTTACTTTTGCCTCTGTATCCATTGTTGCATAGATATCCATATGGACTTGAAATTGTTCCCCAAGATTAACCTTCTGTGGTATGTAAAAGCTATCCACGTAAACCTCACTATTCAAATGAGATTCTAATAATTTTACTTTCATTTCAATATTTTGTTGCTTAATGGCATGAACAAGCTTTCTTACATCACCTTTGTTTTCTTTTCCATCTGTAAGGAGTACAATACGTTTATTTGTATCTCCTGGCATCATGGTTATGCTTTTAACTATAGCTTGTTCAATATCTGTATAAGAGGCGTTAACCTGACTCTCAAGGATATTAGCCGTAAGATGACCTGTTACCTTATCCTCTAGTTCAACATCTTTTCCAAAGACAATAGAAGCTACGCGGTCTTCCTCCTGCTTGCTTTGTAGAGCTTCACGAATAAATCGCTTCATATCCTCTTGATTGCCTGAAATACTATTAGATAAATCCGATAGGAAGATAGTCGTTGTATCCTTTGACGTCTTAACAATGGACATATCAGCTAATGCCAATACAAGGCATAACATAAAAATCCCTCTTATGGTTAAGGTAAGGTATTTCTTAAACTTATTGGTATAGTATTTTCTTGAAAGGAAGATGACCATTCCCATTATCAATGGATATAATAACAACAACCATCCTCTCGTAAATTCAATTCTCATGTGACACCTCTAACCTCTAACATATTTTTTCCACTCGTATAACGAAACCATAATGGCTAGTATAATAAAAAGCTGTAGAAAATCAGTCTTTCTCTCTCTCCGATTAGTCGCTTCTGTAACATTATCATTCAGTGACATATCAATATCTTTAATATCAGACTCTAACCCGGTGTTATACCCAACAGCTATATAATCTATTTTCTTTTCTTCATTATGATTTTCTTGAACGAGTTCATAGAGCCCAAGCGTGTTTGTCCCATCAAAATACGTCATGGGATACTGGATGGATAAACTTGTTTTCTTTTTATCTGGGTTAAAGATATGAGCTTTCTTTGTTGTACTTAGTGGTTCAAAAGCAATGCTATCACCAGCAAAATACTTGGTTTCATGCTCTGAAATATCACCTAACATATAGCCCAACAATCGATCCATAACCACTGGAAAACTCATACTCACAGGAAAATCACTGTTATGAATGTCAAAAGATAGTACACTGAATTTCTTACCATCCTTATTGCCAATAGTCATGATATTCTCATTACCTACATGAGCTATAGGTGTCATATGGCCATTTATTTCAATAGGCAAATAAGCAGAAGCAACAAATTGTTCCTTCATAACATATTGGGTTATCTCGTGGTCTTGAAAAGATACAATTCCACTTTTTTCATCAACTCCTGTTTCATAGAAACCTTCTATTTCTGGTATGTTGACAAACATGAGATTACCCTCAGGGGGAATCTGTGCCGGCCTTATACCATCAAATACATATAAATCATAGGTATCTTCTGCAATATCTGCTGAGTTTGTTTTATATAACTCATAACGTCCTGAAGCCATAATGCCCTTTTCTAAAAACACATTACCCTCCGTAACCAATAGCACACGTTTGGTTTGTTCTTTATTCAAAATACTATAACGTTTATTATCTTCTACTATTAAATCTTTTTCTTGTATTTCACCATAAATAATCTGTCCACTATACGTCATACCATCTAAGAAAATACTTTTACTTTCATGAGGTCCGAGTGTTACTTCTTGACCCTTTAGTAGCTGATCATCCTCTGTAAATACCTGCAAATGAACGGTGGTATTATTCATGTAGCGATTTGTTACTTTGGCAAGAACTTCTATGGAATAGTCATCTTGTACATATGTGGACATGTAATCTAGGCTCACATTAGTACCTGGTCTATTGACAAGATCTGTATGAACGCCTTCTTCCTCTACAACAGTATCTGAATAGACACTAATACGATAGGTTTCAAAACTATCTGCTATAGAACGAATAAAAGACATATTATCCGTTATTTTATCTGATCCATAAGATGGTTTAATAGCTTTTATAGCCTTCTTAATGCTTTCCTTATCCTCTTCACCGGATAAGATAAGACTCACTTCATTACCGACAGTAATGACCGTTACAGGTGTACCATTTATTAGTTCATCCACAAGGATGATGGCTGCTTTTTTTGCGTATTCTAACCGAGTCATATTCTCATTATATACAGCATTCATACTGGCAGTTGTATCCATGACTATAATTTCTGCTTCGCCTACTTCATCTTCTTTATAGAAGTAAGGATTAGCCAAGGCTCCAACAAGAAGTATGACCGCTATAATTTGTAAAATCATTAACATATTTTTCCTTAACTTCTGCCAAGGTGTATTGACTTCATCTTCCTTGGTCGCCAAATCCCACAGAAACGTACTGGCAACTTTCTTCTGTTCAAAATTCTGTTTTAATATATACATGAGTATGATTATAGGAATGAATACAAGTCCCCATAAAGCATACGGATTACCAAAACGCATAATTGCGACACATCCCTTTTATCCTCTATATGTAACTTTATATATCTTAATCTACTTACATATTCACAAAACTTCCTAATAACTCTTCTAAAATAACCTTCTCAATAGAATCCGATGCATTGACACTCACATAATGGGCGCCATATTTATAACTTATATCTTTTAAGTCATGCTGAAACTTATCTAATGTAAGTTGATATTTTCTTAGTAATTGTGGTGTCATGAGAAGATTTTTTTCATCTCCTGTTTCACTATCTGTCAGTTTCAATCGACCATCTAGTTGTGGATTTAACTCCTCCTCTGATAAGATATGAAGCAATAATACTTGTTGTCGATTGTATGCCAGATATTTCACAGTTTCCTCTATCTGATCTTCCATGAAGAAGTCTGATATAATAATACTAAGACCACTCCCATGATAGTCCATACGTTTAATTTTATCTAACCGTGTATAAGCCCCTTCAAAGGTCATACCTTGTAAGTAGCGCATATAATGTCCAAAAGCATTTTTTCCTTGTCCCAAGAATATATTGTGTTCACCTGAATGCATAGGATTTAATAATACCTTATCCAAGTTATTAAGAGCAAGATAGGAAAACGCTCCTGCTAACCTTAGTGCCATCATATCCTTACCACCATAAGACATGGACTTACTATCATCAATGAATACGCGTATAACAGCTTCTTTTTCTTCCATAAATAGCTTTACATACAGCTTCTTGAATCGTCCATATGCATTCCAGTCAATTCTACGAAAATCGTCAGAAGGAACATATTCTCGGTAATCGGAAAACTCCACCGACATGCCCTTCGCCTTAGACTTACGATTTCCTGCTCCACCATGACTCATTAAGGTAGTCACATGAACAGATAAGCGTTCTAACTTATTCAAAAAGTCTGTGGTAAATATTTGTTCGTTCATACGCTCTCTCCTTATGCCTTTATATCACTTAATAACTGCATGATAAAACTATCAGCATCTATGCCATCAGCTAAGGCTTCAAAATTAAGGAGAAGTCGATGTCTAAGACATGGTACAGCCACGTATTTGATGTCATCAAAAGATACGTTGTAACGACCTTCTAATAGAGCATTGGCCTTAGCTGCTTTTAGGATACTCTGTGCCGCACGTGGTCCCGCTCCATATTTTAGATATTTCTTAGTCATTTCTGGCGCATCAGCCATATCACCATGAGTAGCAACTACCAATTTCAATGCGTACTCTTTAACATACTTAGCAACAGGTACTTGCCTTATATAATCCCTAATCTGAAGAATGCTATCACCATCCATCATCTTCTGAGGTTCACTACCACTACCTTCAACGGTCAAGTCCATAATCTCCGATAATTCATCAAGACTCGGAAACTTAACCAGCACCTTGAACATAAAACGGTCCATCTGAGCCTCTGGTAATGGATACGTTCCTTCCATCTCAATGGGATTCTGAGTTGCTAATACAATAAAAGGTTTGGGTAATTCATAGGTTGTGTTACCGACTGTAACCGTCATTTCTTGCATGGCTTCTAACATGGCAGATTGGGTTTTGGGTGTTGCACGATTAATTTCATCTGCTAATAATAAGTGTGCAAAAATGGGTCCTTTTTGATATTCAAAGTAACCTTTTCCATGTTTATCTTCCATAAACATATTGGTACCCACAACGTCTGCTGGCATTAAGTCAGGTGTGAACTGTATCCTAGAAAAAGATAAATCAAGCACCTTGGATAGTGTTTTTACCAATTGGGTTTTACCCAACCCTGGAACACCTTCTAAGAGAATATTCCCACCTGTCAAGATACCCAACAAAACTTGTCTAATGATTTCTTTTTGCCCAACAATCCCCTTGGCTATTTCATCTTCAACTCGACGAATACGCTGCATAACGTCCTTAATCGCTTCCTCATTCATCCTTATTGTACCTTCTTTCTTTATTTCCTTAATTTAGATAGAAATATACGCGTTTATCTTTTCTCGTACCTAGCTTTCTTATCCATAAGATATTTAATCCTATATCCTTTTAATTCAAATCTTATGTATTCATAATACACGATTCCCTGCTTAGTTTAAATGATACAAGAAATTTATTAAAATTTGTATTTAAAAAAATTAAATTCTGATTAACTTTCTGTCTATAAAACAAATCTTTTATCATCACTATAAAAAGTGTACTAGCCTTAAGCAGTACACTTTTATAAATGCTCCCAATTATTAAATTCATTTACCTAAAGTAATCTCATTACATTATAAACATTTTGTTGTAATATATTACCCATATTGATTCTTTAATTGCTTTTAGAGGATAACTTTATTTACATGGATATTATACTAATATGCTTCATCTAGTTCTACAATAGCACCATTTATTGGATTTATCATTACATGTATTATGTCTTCATTAATATTAACAAAAGAAAAATAATAATAATTAGTTGATGATAATACATTATTTGATTTTATTGGAATTGTATTGCGATAATAAGGCTTATAATCAATCCAAGAGTGAATGGCAT
>JMSU01000081.1_pt1 | contig 56507 bp, 63 predicted proteins | sample 179011 | NCBI WGS metagenome assembly JMSU01 (sample SAMN02769580, study PRJNA246767) | bioreactor metagenome | isolation source: Culture-1 Bioreactor ArsB derived from microbial biomass from the upper 2 cm... | place: Germany: Bremen | collected day 87 after inoculation
GGGGTAAATAATATGACTTTGGTTTATACATTTATAATTTGTTTTGCTCTTACAAGATCTGATATTAGTCTCTGATGGTCGTTAGTATAATCTATCCTTAAATATAGTTCAATTATCCTTTCTTATTATTAATATAATTTTTAACTTTAATAATAATCCTTACTACTAAAACTATAATTAATCCTACAATAAACATATAGCCAGCAATCATTTCACCAAATTCATAACGACTATAACCTAAGTTATTATAGTATGTCTCCATAATAATCACTAGACTACAAATGAGAATAAACAATATTAATAATATAACCTTTTGCATTAATTTACTTGATATATCCAATATAAGCATGAATACAAGACAAGTTAATGTGATTAAGCATAGAACAACTATTATTTTCAAAACTAACATATTTATTATCACCAACTTATATTTCCTTATTATACCTAATAAAATTACACAACCACATTATCATTAAATAATATCAAATATTTTATTGTTAAGCAATAATAATCGTTCTTGCCTAATTTTAATATCCAATTATATTAATACTAAAATCTATGATGTGATACATGGTGAATTACTTATAAATTATGAATCTAAGTTAGTAAAAAGCTTAAGATCTTAAATATAGGACTGACCGTGGGGAATAATTTCTCCAGACTAAACCGAACTTTACCTCACATCTTATCTATGCTATTATTGTATTTATTGAATGTTAAAGGGGCGTTTATATGGATTTTATAAGATTACTTGGTTTCGTTTTTTTATATTTAAATACTTTATACATAATTAAAAGAATACACAATAATCAAGATTATTACGCTTTTGGTGTTATAGGCTTTGTGCTTGTAACTTTGATAGCGTTTTCATTTCTTTACTAAACACAATTTTTGTTATTGTCTTGCTTTTATCATCACCAAAAGATACAATATACAAGGGGTGATAAATAATGAATAACTTAAAAAGATTTTTTCACATTAGGTAAACTTACAGTCTCATATGTAATGCATAAATTTTTTTACATAGGCATTTTATTTATAGCCTTTAAAGCATATCTTTTTGGAAAAGGCATTTACCTTACGCATACCTATATGAAAGATTTTTCTTATGTTGAGAATGGTCAAAATTGGTTCACTTCTACAGAAGCACCAAATACACCATTGGCTATACTTGGATTTATCCTATTTTTCATAGTAGTTCTTGTTATGTGGAAATTTGTTTGTGAATTACTAGAGAAATTTTTTAGTTACTTTGAGTCATGATTTAGGGGATTAATATCTCCTAAATTAATTGTTTGCCGATATTTTTAATTAAGTATTTAAACAATCCCCTTCTAATAGTATAATTACACTAATATAATTAACGTTCCAAAGGAGAAGTTATAGTGAAAAATATTAAAAAACTTATTGCCTACACCATATTAGCTCTTTTAGTTTTACTTATAGCTTATATCAGTTATTTCGAATTTATCTATAGATCTAATCTCATATCTTACTTTAAGATCCCTACTGAAAATGTTACTGCAATCAAAATCATTGAACATAACTTCACAAGTAATAAACAAACAAATTATGCAATTACTACTAAGGATGAAATATCTAAATTCATTAGCGAGTTAGGGAATCATCCTATTAAAAGAAAAGTATATCAGGACTTTAAATTTCATCATGGTGTACCAGTAAAAACAATTTGTTCATCACTCTATTCTGATTATATGATTATGATTGAGTCACCTACCAATACGTATAACTTTACTATCACCCAAGGTAAATCTATAATTGCGAATTTATACAGCCGATCTAATCTTAATAATTCTAGTGTACTTTTTGATATTATAGGTGAGCCTTTTCAAATTGAAGCACCAAAGGACTAAATCAATTATTTGTGTAAATTACACTTCTCAACATCAGTAATATGCTGTATAATACTCTCATTACTAAATAAAAGGTGGTTTTTTCATGAAAATTAGTTCATTAATTGTTGCTGTTTTTTCTTTTATTGGCATGTACATTGCACTTATTATAACAACCATAATTATAGATCCTTCCAATGATGTTGAGTTAGTGCTTTATGCTATCTGTATACTGACTTCTGTTATAATAACTTGTACATATATCATTACCACTAAAATTAATGATCTTAAACAGCACATAAATTCAGACAACAACGACAAAATAAGCTAGTTTTAGCCTATATTTAAAGTCCACGATAAGGTCTATGGACATATTGAGATTTGCTATAATAATATCAAATTTTTGCGCAATCAAAGAGACTACCCCTAATAAGATAGACTCATTTCTTATGTACTAATCAATGCTTTAATCTAGATTAAACAAACCTATAACGGATACTTGCTAAAACTACTATAAGTATAGTTAAATAAATAAAAACATTAATAAAATATCTCATTGAAGGCAAGGATCGAAAAGAATTCTATAGATGACTGATGCATATAATTACCAAAACCTGAAAGTTGCAATAAAAGGACTAATAGCTACATGCTATTTCTATTTATAGTACTAATTTTAATATCAATCGTTTGCTTAATAGATTAACTCACATATTGAACTACTCATTAATTAAGGAGCCTACCAACAACTAGACTGGCGACTCCTTAACTTTAGTATTAAAAGCAAAACTATATTTAGCCAATTAGTGACTAGTTTTGATAAAATTTCCCCTGGTAGTACTTATTAGAAGCCCGGTCTCCCGATATAATAACTACATATTCGTGTCCAGCTTCTCCAATAATTTCACGCGTTACAGATTCTTCTTTATTAGGTAAGTTATAATTTACGATTGTCTCCTCAGTTGTATTGTCATAAATTATAAAGTTATAATTTACATTGTTTCCAAGTTGAGGTATAAATAGAAATTTCAAATTGCAATCCATAGTATTTTGAAATGAGAAGAAATCTGCGTCATTTTCTGCGAACAATTTTCCAGCAAAAGCTCGAGTTCCAATTATGTTAGCCTCACTAAAAGAATTATTAGGTTCTTCCTCAAAGAAGCCAATTTCAACTCCTGCTGCCTGTACAGTTAGTAAAGGTGTAGATAGAAAACAACAAAAAGCCAAAGTTAAACACAATACTCCCAAAAATAATTTTCTTTTCATTCGTACATCTCCTTATCATTATTTGCTATTATTATTGTAATAAGAAATTACTGTGCACAGCATATCCCCTTTAACAATACACATTATATCATAATATTTCATTCATTCATGTCGTAATTTGCTGTCTTATTTATATTTAATTATATTTTAATAAATCATTAAAAATATTATAATAATATTACAATCAGAATAAGGAGCATGACTTATCTTCATCTATGTTAACCATTAGCTTAACACGGCAAATACAATACAACCAGTAAAGTATAACCTTTCTAAATGCTTCTTTTAGCAAAGAAAAGGGATATCATTAACGATATCCTATCTTGTTTGTACTATTCTATGCACTCATTAACTTCTATCATATGTGATATAATCTTTCTGTTTACGTTAGGTGCAACAATGGATCTTTCGTAAAGACATAATACGCCGCTCCTTATCCTGTACCTCTATCAAAATACCAGTTCATAAAAGTATCTACATCATTCAAAGCTAGGACATACTCTTTATCATTTTCATCTAAAAACTTAATACCCCAAGAGAGGTAGCAAGAGGATCAGGTGTACTAACGCATGACGTAAAACCTGAATTATTATTAAGAGCAAAGGATGATCTTGTTTTCATTGAAAATTTATTCTCAGCAAAATGTGGTAAAATACTAACCATCAGACCTGTGTGGGGTAGAGTAACAACAGCTAAACCGAAGGAATTTGATATAATCGCTGAAGATATCGACTTTAATGTAAAATATACAGATATCCCTATAATCAAGCCTCAATTAGAAAAATCTAAAGGGTATTTTCCAGAAATTGATCTATTTATATGGTATCTAAAAGGTAAAGTCGTAGGAAAAAATATAGATGATACACAAACCGCTAAGGGAAGAGCATATTCTTCTGTTGATAATTTACCGTATTTAATAATACTTACTGAAGATGCAAGTCAAAGACTTGCAGCTCATGAACTAGGACATATTTTAAATTATAGTAATATAGCTGGTAATAAAAATGACCCAGATCCAATTGAAGATGATCCAGGCCACAACATTAATTCAAACAATTTAATGCATCCTACTGTACCAAATAACGATATCAATATCACACCAGAACAGTGTGAGCAATTTTTTAATAGTACGATTATACAGCAGTGATATTTGGATTAACCAAATATGTAAAGTGATAAGCTTCTCCATTTAAGATATAGCCTACCTAGAGATTGGTTGGCTATTTTTATGTACTAATCGATGCTTTAGTTTATGTTACTCTTTACTTTTTAATATATGTCGAATTTATCCCCTAGATTTTGACTAAATATTAAGACTATTTATGATATACTGTAATTGTTTTTGTGCAAAAGAATATTATTAGAGAGGAGTTAAGTATTTGAAAAAAAGAATTTTAGGTTTAATAGTGATACTTGCACTGATGATATCAAGTTTTACAGTTAATGCAGCAACTTATAATTGGAATCATCCTGGAATCGATTTACAAGATACAGATACCTATCCATATTTACAATATGGAGATGATGGGGAGTGTGTTAAAACATTACAAGGTTATCTAGATGTATACGGCTATCCCTGCGCAACTGATGGTATGTTTGGATCACAAACCAAAAGCGCAGTAATGGCTTTCCAAGAAGATAATAATTTATCTGTTGATGGCATTGTAGGTCCTGATACTTGGTATGAATTATTGTATTAAATTCGAAAGAGGGCATAGAGTAAGGCATGCCCTCTTTATTTATATACACTATCCAATGCTTTTATTAAGACTACAAATATAGTCGAATTAAAACGAACTCTTATCTTATATTATGACAGATATTTCTGAATATTTATGTTATAATCACCCAGCTTTGATCAAGGCTCTATTAAAATTAGGAGGAACTATTTATGAAAAAAAGTAAAGCTTTAATGTCTATGATTTTAGTGTTATCAATGGTATTTAGCATTTTATTAGCTACATCGACAACGGCAAATACTACAAGATGTAACCACTCCAGCTATACTGACTATTATGACACAACTCTTTATGCACAAGGAGAAGTATGCCGTAGAAAACACTTTTATTGGAGAATATGTGATGACTGTAAGGAAAAAATCGATTATATTGAAGGACCCTGGAAGTATTATCATAACTATGGCAGTAAACAATATGTAGGAGAGGTTACGCAAGATAATAATGGTATGGTGAGAAGTAGAGCTAAGTATGTAGAAACTTGTATGGGATGGGGATGTGACAAGAAGCGATACAGCTATGGGCCTTGGGCACCCTGGAAATAAAGCTTGTTATTATAAATATCTGAAATAAACTAAGGCTAGGGTATCACCCTGGCCTAAATAATACTTTTGTCTATAGTTCTTTATATTCTGCATACCCGCTTAACAGCGCTCCAATGTCTCCTATTAAAGATATTAATGCCCCTACCAATCTGTAATTTGTTGTATTTGTACCTATTCTTTTCCCAATTGATACAGAAAAAAATAATATTTTTATTTATGATAACATTCCAGATTAGCTACGTTTCTCAACCTTAGACCGAAGGTGCTCATGACCTGACAAGGGCTAATGAGCCGAGTAGTTTTTTAGTACTTTTTTAGCATCTTCAATAAATTTTTCATATCCTTTTCTATCCATATATTCAGAAATTAACTCCATTGCTCTTATAGGACTATTTGAGCGTAGGAATTGTCTACGTAAATATCTTTCGATTTCTCTAGTATCTAGATCTGGTTCTTCTATAATTTGTATTCCTTTATCTTCAATAGTATTTGGTAATACCCTTTTTGTTAAGAATCTACTAAAACGTTGGCCAGAATTAGCAAACTTAGTAATATTAATAAATTGTAAGTACGATGGTTCCAAATAGACTATTGGCAAATCTTTCATATATTCAGTATTACTTCTTTTAATTATGTCAGAGTCAAATACAAATAACATAGCTCCATCTAATTTTTTTAATTTCTCACATAATTTTATAGATGAAAAAGCTCCACCAAGTGACACAACCGATATCTTATCATATCCTAAATTCTTATCTAACTCAAACTTAGTAACCAGAATATCAAAAATAATTTCATCAACCTTCCCTTCAGTATAAACAAACAACTCATTATTTGATTTCAATTTATCCTTTACTTTAGGTTTGATATTTTTTAATATTTGTTTATAATATGATTCTATTCCATTTATTCTATTAACGCGTCGAAACAATGGTATCCACCCATTCTGACTCCCCCAAATAATTGGTAATGTCGTATTCGGAGTATTATAGTAGAAAACAAGTAATGCACCTATACCACCATATCCAAGCGGTATCCTTTTAGCACAAATACTTCCATAGTGTTTCAATCTATCTTGTATCCTTTTACGTTCATCATGAGGTATTGACTCATAAAAGTTTGAGTCAAGTGATGTAATCGTATCTTCTTCGCCATACTCAAAAGCAGAAAAGACATGTGCTTTAGTATAGACTACAAATATAGTTGTAATATATAAAACTCTTATTGTAATTTTTGACACTTTTTTCAGAATAGTTATGATATAATACTCTTGTTTCGATCGAAAACTTATTTTTATTTTAGGAGGATTATAACATATGAAAAAATTATTTATAATCTTACTCCTTTCTAGCCAATACCGGCCAATGTCAGATAACGGTCGCGTGTTCACGACGTCCCAGCACCTTAGAAGGAATCGCTCATGCCCTGAATAAGGGCTAATGAGATGACTGTCCCGACGGGCTTAGGTGGTGGGATGTGTGAGGATTAGTCTCCAGAGATTCACCCTCGTCCGAACAAACTTGAACATTGTGTTATAGGATGTAATCTCAAAAGACCCAAGCAATGTTTTTGTACTAAAGCTCACAGTAGCCTACACCTATTCAATATTCTTCAACTACCTTTTAATTTCTTGTACATCTGGTATATAAATTTGCTTATACCAAGTTTAGCTCCAATGTAATTTGCTACTATCATCCAAACCTTTATAAGAAAGAACTAAACAAATAATCCAAGCAATACATCTATCATATAAAGAGATAAAGAGAATCCATGGTTTTACACTCACCTCAATTAAAATTTAGGAACACGCAAAGTCTTCTTTTATGATAGCATATATCTCTGAATCAACATAATTACCTTTCTTATCCATTTGATGTTGTTTTAATGTACCCTCATGCTTCAGCCCAGATTTCATCATCACTTTCCCTGATGCTGAATTATTAATGCGATGTGTTGCTTGAATGCGATTAAATCCTATCTCAATAAATAAGTATCTAATTATTGTCTGTAAAGCTTCAGTCATAATACCTTTATTCCAGTAATTTCTCCCTATACAGAACCCCATTTCACACCTATGATGTGTATTGCAGATGTTAAATGTACCTATGCCTCCAATTACCTTACGCTCTTCTTTTATCATGATTGCCCAATAATAAAAATCTTCTTTCTCATATGACCTTATACGTGGACAAAGTATATCTTTTGTAACTTGAATGTTATCATGTGGCTTCCAAGATAAGAATTTAGTTACTTCTCTATCACTTGCCCAGTTATGAAACATATCTTCAACATCATTTTCTGTAAACCTCCGCAATATCAAACGCTGTGTTTCAAGTACTGTTGTCCCTTTATGTTTAAGCATATACTTCCCCCTATCTAGACAGTCAAGTTTTTTTCTTCCCCCAACGCATAACCCTGGAAAAAGACCAATTAGATTTGAGATTATTTCATATAACTAAGGAGTTTCCGACAGTCGTATAAGATACCTTTTCAGGAGTATTTACGACTATCTTAAATACCACTATCGTATATTCACAATCATACACCTATATTATCATAATTATATCAGATGATTTATTCTTTCACAATCAAAAAACAACACCAAGATATAAGTTTCAAATTATATATGTAGGTAATTGGCTTGAGGCTAATATATAGACAAAATTGACATTTAGTATATCTTAAGACAAAAGCAAACCCTTCCTGAAAGGAAGGTCTATATGTACTAATCGGTGCTTTTGTTATGAATTATTTCACATCTCTATAATCTCCAAATACTGATAATCCATACGCCTTTATATTGTCTTTTAATCTCTTATTCCTTTGTGGATATAATCGTATATATGATAAAAAATCATCGCTTTGAGGCTGACTATTATTACAGAATCTATACACTTCTAATTCTCTTGCTTCTGCCTCTTTTGGCGGACAGTCTACTGGAAAAAAATCTGGAAATTGCTTTGCCATTTACCTCATCACCCCTTATAATTACTGTATAATTATTTGAGTTTATAATAAAAAATGTAAAATTACCATATTTTTTAGTTATAAATAAATATTAGTATGTATATTATATAATTCAAATTCTTTTATACTATAAATATTAGAATTATTAATCAATTATATTATCCTTTATTTTTCTAACAACAACCTAACTAATTCATACAACTTTTTGTTTCCTTCTATAACTATTATTATGTGGCTAATCTTTGCGACATTACCACGACAACAAATATATTCCACTCAATTCTCCTATTGGATGTTTACTATGTAGTATATATTACACCATACACCTATCCTAATGTTTCTTTTAGTAATGAAAAAGGGATATCATTAGCGATACCCCCTCTTGAATGTACTATTTTATGTACTCATTTACTTCAATACAAATTATTTTATCATATGTAATATAATCTTTTCTGCTTACATAAGGTGCCACATTAAAGTCTTTCGCAAAGACATAATAAGCCGCTCCTTGTCCTGCGCCTCTATCAAAATACCAATTCATAAAAGTATTCACATCGGTGCTGTAGGTGTTTCTATAGTTGTAATTTGGGGATCATATTCTTCTACTGAGTTAAGATAATCAGACCTAATGCCACCTATAGCATATATTTTCCCATCTACTTCTGCTACACCTATGTCGTATCTTGCTGTTGGCATACTAGCCTTAGCTTCCCAAGTTCCTAAATGCTCACCTTCAGCACCTAATACCTTATGTGAATTAATCGTCATTAGTGCTACAAACATTATCATACTGAATATTTTACCGTATTTCTTCATTTATGTTCCTCCTTAGTTTTTCACTACTTGCTATATTTTCTTTTATTTGTTCTATAATATATTAGTTTAAGTATTCTTTTACTTTTAACCAAACTATTTTATCAAAAATCAAGTACTCATTTATATCTGTGTAAGGTTCAATATTTGAATCGTCAGCAAAACTATAGAATGGCAGGCCCTGTACCATTTGATCTAGCAATATACCAATTCTTAAATGCATCAACTTCATCTATTGTCATTCGATATTCATAAATATCTGTCGTAGATAACTTAATCTGTAAGTTCGCTAAATTAGTATTTTCTTCAACCATAGCTGACGCGATATTTGAATCAGCACTTTCCACATCGTTCTTAACTGCACGTACTACAATAGTACGTTACTCCAGGAGTAACATTTGTGTCTGTATAAGTAGTCTCTGTAATATTACTTGCTATAACTGTATCTATTGTGCCTGATGTAGTTGATCTTAAAATAGTATAGCTATCTGCATCTGAAAACAGCATCCCAATTAAGAGTTATATTAGAATCAGATACTATTGCATTTACATTGGTTGGTGATAAAGTTTGATTTACTAGAGTTCCATCATCAATATCTATTGCATCAAAAACAATATCTAAGTCTTTATTGTTTATTATCTCTACATCATGCATTTTATCTTCTAATCCAGTTTTTTCAAAGACTAAAATATTGTATGTATTCCTGTCATAATTCCAAATAATACTTTGCTCAACGCCATCTATTTTGACGGTAACATCATCCAAATACAATTGCGAACAATATCCAGATATTATCCTTATTTTGCTCCCATTAAAACTAAATTTAATAGATTCTTTCTGTTTATCTGTTATGTGCACTGATTGCAACCAATATAAGGAACACCTTGTTTAATTGACCGCGAGTTCCCTTCATAATTAAATAAGGTGTCTAAATTATCGACTCTTTTCCAACCAGCTTCAGGCAATTGCTTCTAGATCAATCTTAGTGGTAGTCTTCCAAAGTACCCTATCTATAAGGTATTGGTTAGCTTCTAGTCGCGTTTTATCACTTGCTACTTCATCGTTGGCTATCTTTACGATGTTACTGATAGACTTGGCTAAATTAGCCTTGATCGTGCTGTCTCCGTAAGCTTGAATTTCACGTAGACGTCTGTCCCACTCTGCCTTAAATTCAGCATCTTTCATCCAATCATACAGCGTAGTTCTGTGAATTCCACACATTTCAGCAATATCGGTCTTCTTGTTATCTCCGCTTATTAGCAACGTAATTGCTTGTACCTTCTCTTTGGTTAACATTTCATATCACCTACATTCCTACATGGTATTGTATTGCTATATACACTTCTTAGCATAAAAATAAGAAGCCTCTATGACTTCTATGCTCTGTTATAATATATCTGCTTCCCCTTGTGGTTACGTATGTCTGTAAGTTCCTGTATCCTTTGTGTGTATTCATTGTCTTGTGATATCCTTATGTGGCTATATAGTAATCTTATATTCCTTGTCTTGGGTATCTTACTATGCATTACGTTATATCTTATTTGCTTACAGATACAGTAACTCTTTAAATGTGTATGGTGCTGATTAAACATTCCGCCTTTGAATAATACATATCCGTCTTTGACTTTCTCGATCTTATACATATATCTCCACCCGCCCACTCTTGGATTAATTGATATATTCTTACCCTTATCCTATCTACATGATAGATACTTATTGCATAACAAGAGCCCTCTCGGTAGCTCATAACCGAAAAGGCTCTTTGAAGAAGGACTATATTTCTTGACAATACCATATTAACATGGGTAATACTCTCATTTACTCTCAACTTTTCACTAATCAGTACTTTAGTTCCATTAACTGATATAATATTTTCTATTTTAAAAAACTATCTCTTCTCCTTATTTTTAAAGTGTTGATCGATCATATATACAAGATGTCTCGTTGGCTAGCTTAAATACACTTTATAAATATATCTAATGCATATCCACATTTATACATGCATTAGATATATAATTAATTTATACTATTTTCTATTTTTTATGATTCACTTGAGATTTGTCGGAGAAGTATTTGCCAACTTCTGAACTATAGTAATATTCATAAACCTGGTTGTTTTTTACATGTATAACAGTAGGTGTTTCTGATATTGTCAATTTAGAAGCATCATTATTGAATTTATCAATGTCTGGTGTAAGGTTCATTACATAAACATTACTATTTTGCACATCCTTTACAATCTTGAATGACTGGATATCACCAAACTTGTTTAAAATATTTGTATTTAGATATTTCTCTATACTTTCCCCGCCATAATATTTTATTGTACCATCATTATTAATTAATCCAATCTCCTTCTTATATATTTCTACATGGCTATTCCAGTCATACCAACCGGATTTATTTTTGTTCTTTTTCATATCTACTAAGTATATTGGCATAATCGGATTCTTGACAATATATGATTTAAACTTATCTTCTATTTCTTCGCAATCACTACAGTTTTCCATATAGAAATAAACTATATATTCATTCTCAAGTTGCTTAAATGTTTCGGTATAATTTATATGTTTAAATTTATTATAGTCACTTTCTTTATTGTTATAAAAATATATTACTCCAATAAATAGAGCAAGGCAAATGCTTAGTAAGGTTATTTTTATCCATTTTTTCATCTATAATCCTCCATTTTTCTCCCCTTTAATTTTTCTACTATGAGTTATCTACCATTAAATTAATAATTACCTCTTTTTGATTTCAAGGATGAAAACAGAAGAATTCACTACCTTTCACTTCAAAAGATAGTAGAATTCTTCCATTACATTGCTAACTCCTTACTGGTCCCCTAATAATTTTTATTTATGGACAATCTACTACTGCTCCAGCTTCATGATCCATATACTGTCCATGACAACCTCCAGCTTGAACATCAGCTGTGTTAAAAGTCATAAAAAAACCAAATACTAATGCAAACGTTAATATTACACAGATTAAAGATTTTACAACTTTTTCCATTATTTAATCTCCTTCCTTATTAATTTTAAGATTTATTATTACTATATACTAAAAGTAAATAGTTAATAATACCGCGTGATTTGTATGTCCATCACCTTCTATTGGTCTTCTGTATTAGGTTCATGGGCCCCTACCTCTGTGCATTCATCTTACGTCACATTTTTGTTATCATTATAACTGAAATCTTATTCAATCAAAGCGTATCAGTAATATGTATTTAATACTTTTTATTTAGCATCAATTTTTTCTCCATATCTAAATCCTAATTGGAACATATTTGCAATTTTTTAATATTTTAACTTTAATTAATATATTATCACACATTACATATTATTCTTTTTTTACTAGTTATTGTTTATTATTTCGTAAAACACCTAAAACATTTAAGTATAATAACAGATTAAAGCAATTAAGTAATACAAAAAGACTCTAATAATAATCATAACATGGTTCTGTAGAAACCATTTCTTAACAATATAATACTTTACTATTCCTTTTCTATCCCTTCAATATTCTGTACAGCGTTGCTGGTGACACATGGACCTTCTGTGCAATCTTCCAATTAGGCATTCGGGGGTCCTTAAGTTTGTACATTAGATATGTCTTTTTTACGTCCCCCATTTCGCTTACTGTCCTTTCTAGGTCGCTGCGCTGGTCATATAGACCGCCCAACTCCCCATTGAGTAGTTTAATATATCTGTCGAAAATATGTATGTTATTTAAGGTGTCAATCGCTTCTTTCTGGTTAAACGATGATTGTACCTTCTCCTTGTCGTACCTTATTCCTTTGATGTCCCCAGGTCTGCAAGCATCTATTTCCTTTTGTAACTCTCTCTTTGCTGTAGTGAGCCTACTCTTTACAACTGCTATTCTTTCCATTACGTCTTTGTATTCATCTATAATATTTATACTAATCCCCTCCTAAAACGGTAAGTCATCCTCAAAACTCTGGTCTATTGGTACAAATCCATCCTTGGTATCTGGTGTATTAGGTGCTGGACTATTATTAATTATAAGCATGATTACAAAATCTCTATTTATAATATTACTGATTCTAAAATAACTGGAACTTTGAATGTTTCAGTAAAATAATCAATTTTACATGTCACTAACTTCTTCTAAAAAGCTATCTATTGATTTTATGGATAGCTTTTGCATTTCTAATCGACTCAACTCTCATGCTTCTCTCTCCCTTGTTCTTTGCACTCTTCTACTGTTTTTCTATTTGCATTGTTCGTTGCTTTTGTATCCTCCATTCATTACTCTACTAAACCGAACTTTACCGACTCAAACGATTAAATATCTCACTTTGTAATAAATCTCTTAATATCTTTTTCACTTAGCCCTTTGGCTTTTAACATTTTTACTTTTTTGTCACAATCTCTGCATCCAAGCACTTCTATGGGCGATGTTCTTCGAATGTATAAATTCTTACCGTCACAATACGGACATTTTCTAAATAACATCAATATTCACCTTCCTTTTCCTCCATTCTACTAACCATTACTAATCCAAGCCTTTGTTAACCTAAATGATTTATGGTACAATTTTCTTATTAAGTAGCCGGGGGTGTTAAAATGTTATATAGTTTTTTATTTAGCTTTATTGCTTTCCTGTCGATTCCCATATTATTGCTTTTTTAATTATGCGATTTATTCACGCCCCTGAGGATAACTCCTCAGGGCTAAACACAATTTTTGTTATTGTCTTGCTTTTATCATCACCAAAAGATACAATATACAAGGGGTGATAAATAATGAATAACTTAAAAGATTTTTTCACATTAGGTAAACTTACAGTCTCATATGTAATGCATAAAATATTTTACATAGGCATTTTATTTATAGCCTTTAAAGCATATCTTTTTGGAAAAGGCATTTACCTTACACATACCTATATGAAAGATTTTTCTTATGTTGAGAATGGTCAAAATTGGTTCACTTCTACAGAAGCACCAAATACACCATTGGCTATACTTGGATTTATCCTATTTTTCATAGTAGTTCTTGTTATGTGGAAATTTGTTTGTGAATTACTAGAGAAATTTTTTAGTTACTTTGAGTCATGATTTAGGAGATTAATATCTCCTAAATTAATTATTTGCCTGTGCCTTCTAACTCTCTTTTGATAGTTGAGCCTAATAACCATTCGTTTCCATTGTCTTTTAACTTCAAACACATATCCCTAAAGCTTGTGGCATCCTGTTTTAAGTATCCAATTTCTTTAGCTTTAGATATTACCTTATCCATACCATCAATGGAATATCCCCAGCTTGTACAATGTAATCCTCCATAGCCATTATTGCCATTCGACTGCTACCAGTAATAATCCATTCTCTAAAATCATTAATTAATCCCCACAATGTTCCACCTTCTGAAAATCCTTTTCTTTTTGATAATTGATAAGGATATATTTTCTTATCCGTATATTTATCAATAAAAAATAGTTTGTTACCTTCAACAAATTTTGATATACTACCTTTGCTATCTGAATAAAAAAACTTTCTGTCAGTATCAGCAATTACCCGTATAAGTTCATTTATTTTATTCATTCTATCAACTTGATCTTTTCTCAATTTCTTCACCCTTTCTAAATCAATACAAAATCAATCTTTAGTTTTTTAATTCCTTCCCATCTTATGAAATTTGATATATAATTTAGTTATAAGATGAGGAGGTGCTGCAATGCTAAAAAAATTGGTTTACTTACTACTTGTTGCTTTTGTTTCATTTATTGGCTTTGAAATTTTCAATCATTGGTTCGGTAAGGGTATTGGAATAGATGTATTAAACGTAGTACAAATATTAGGTACTGTAATAATCTGCTGTACATACATAATTCTCTCTAAAATTAATGAACTTAAGAAACTATACTCTCTACAGCAAAATACCACTTCTGAAAACTAATATTTAGTGCCTATACCTCTAAACTGGTAAACTCAATTGGTGTCCTCCTGGATTATAATTCATCCATATTGTTTCTATTGCTTGTTTACCAAATTCACAATTGGCTTTTTGCTTCTTTTTAGTCCATCTATCAAGCATACTATTATATATTTCATGGTCATAACCAGATATCATCACAGGGCCTTTATGTTGCTTCAATACTTCAAGTAATTCTATATGGTCCTCTTCCGTCATTTCATGTTTATATATTCTCTTACTTCTAGTGCTTAGTATGTATGGTGGGTTACAGTATATAAACACATATGGTTTATTGTATCTTTGTATAAGTTCTACAGCTGGCATATTCTCAATTTGTACTATGTTTAGTTTTTCTGACTGCAGTCTTTTAGTTGTTTCTAGTATGCAACGATCTAATTTAGACCATCTTCCTTTACCACTATCTACAGGCTTTATATTATTACTCCATCCTGTTATATCACTGGTTTTTCCTCCAATCGCTTGCCATAACCTAACAATGAAACGTCTAGCATCCTCTAAGCTTTCACCAGTATTCTCATAACTGTTTCTGTATTCCTCTCTAGCCCATGGAGTAAACTTAATTAAACTGGCCAGCTCTTCCGGACACTCTCTAATAACTCTAAATAGATTAACAACATTGCTATCTAAGTCGTTAATTGTTTCTATCTTCGACCTTTTGTTATTGAAAACTAACCTTGACTTATTAACGGTTGTAAGTGTACCTAGCGGAACGTCCATAGCATGACCAGTGGAGCTTTTAAACGTTCTTTCAATGAATGGCCATAGCTAGTGCGTATCTATTTGAACCATCAACCGTTGTAATAGGTTTTTTCAACTCCTGTCCTCTCACTTCATTGTCCCTAGTTTCGGTATGATATGTTGAGATAAATGGAGTGATCAAGCAATGTTCTGCTTTAGTAGTTACCGTTGTTAATGGTTTTTCAATAGGATACTGCAACTTATCTTTACCAAACCCAGTTTGTCCAATTCTTACGATAAATGGTTTGGGATTATCAATAACAAACTTTTGTATTCCTCTAGCTATTCGTTTCAATGTGTTTTCTGATAGAGGTCTTTTAACAGATACCCCATACCTTTTTTTAATTTCTTCGCTTGTTTCAAAGATACTCGGACAAGGTATAGACCAATCGATGATTTCAGCAGCCTGTCTCCATGGCTTAAGCTTACCTTGCTGTACTTCAATACTATTAGGATCACCATGGTTGGCTTCTGGCCATTTAATTTCTTTCCCATCACTTCTAGCAATTAAAAAGAATCTCTTTCTAGTGGTAGGTGCCCCATAGTCACACGCTCTAAGTTCTCTATGTTCAACCTGGTATCCATTTTCTTTTAATGCTTCTATGAAGTGCGTAAAGGTTTCACCCTTTTTCTCATTTATAACTTTTCCATCTTCATCAACCGGGCCCCAAGTCTTAAATTCTTCCACATTCTCTAACATGATTACCCTTGGTTGTACGAAACTAGCCCACTTGACAGCTACCCATGCAAGTCCTCTTATTTTTTTGCTTTTGGGTTTACCGCCCTTGGCCTTAGAGAAGTGTTTATAGTCTGGCGAAAACCATGCTAATCCTACTGGCTTACATTTGGTTACTTCTACCGGATCGGGCATATGAAAGAAACGATAAAAAACCCAAACAAGTGTCATTGATTAAACTTGCTGATTTTTATGGTGTGACTGTAGATTATCTTTTAGGACAAGAAAAAACATTAGATGATTTAGAGGTTGATTTCCCCGAAGCCATACAGCTAATTAGAAAAGCTAATTCTAATTTAAGCAAAGAAGGAAAAGAAATGTTAGTAAAAATGATGAAAGCAATTATTGATAAATAGGTAAGGACTGATTACATGAACGTAGCATTATATGCTCGATATAAAAGTGATAACCAGTGAGCAGAAAGTATAGACGCTCAAATAAGATATTTAAAAGACTTCTGTAACGCGAACAATTACGCTGTTACGAAGATCTATAGTGACGAGGCATTATCGGGCACTAACGATAATCGCCCTCAATTTATGCAAATGATAGTAAAATAAAATTGTTTGATGCTGTAGTTGTACATAAGCTAGATCGATTCGCACGTAACAGATATGATAGTGCTTTTTATAAAAGAGAATTAAAAAGATATGGAGTCAAGCTATTGTCTGCTCTCGAAAAGTTCGATGACAGTCCTGAGTCCATTATTCTTGAATCCGTTATAGAGGGAATGAATGAATATTATTCGGCTAATTTATCAAGAGAAGTTATGAAGGGCAAAAAAGAAAATGGAAGCTAATCAAAAAACCTTTAGAAATTATCCTAGAAAAGTTAATTACCTTCTTTCTGGGCTTGTTCAATGCGGAAAATGTCAATCAAATATGATCGGAATAACAAAAAAGCTGGAAGAAATAAAACCGAATACTCAACATATGAGTGTTCGGTTAGAAGAAACAAGAAAACTTGTGACGCTAAACCTATATCAAAAGACAAGCTAGAGAACATAGTAATTGATACAATAGAAACTAAAATAATGGCTAATATAGACGACTTAACTGATAAGGTGTATGATTACCTTCAAGTCAGAATAAAAAAACCAATACGTCCCTAGAAGCTCATAAAAAGGAACTCGCAGATGTTGAAGGTAAAATATCAAACATAGTTGAAGCTATCGCAAGTGGCATGTTCCATATAAGTATGAAACAAAAAATGACCGATTTAGAAGAGCAGAAGGCTAATTTAACAGCCTTTATAGCTGAAGCATATAGCAGTCAGCAACATTTACAAAACCAGTAATAAAAATGTACCTATAACAACATAAAGGTATTAAGGATAAAACATATGAAGAACAAAAAAAGATCATCCACTCATTCGTTCAGCAGATAACCGTTTTTGAAAATCATGTTGATGTAGATTTAATTGTAACTCTGTTGAGTGGAGGTGAGGGGAATTGAACCCCTGTCCGAAGACCCATCCATCGAGTATCTCCCATTACAGTCGTTATACTGACATTCCCTCCATCTAACGCCTAACGACAGGCTTTAGATTTTAGTAGCTTCATCATTCTTCATCTCCCTCAAAGCTTTGGAAGTGAAGTTCCCCGTGAATATTGGTGCCTCGGCCCCTAGCTACGGGTTACTAAGGGGAGACATGCCGCCTAATTAGGCAGCAAATGCAAAATTATTTTTTTCTGCGTTTAAATTAATTTACCAGGTTGATGACGCAGGCCCAGTGATCTGCGAATGGCTGCTCTAAACTTCTGATGTCCCCGTCGAAACCAGTACACCCCCGTATATATAATCTGAGTTAGGAACTTGCCTAACCAGCAGATATCATAACGGTTGTAGATTGTTTCTACAGGTTGCTAATTTTAAATTTCTTTTCGGCTTCACGGCGTTGATCTTTTTTAGCAATATCTTGACGCTTATCGTATTTCTTCTTACCTTTTGCAATACCAATTTCCATCTTCATACGACTACCTTTTAGATATACTTTTAATGGAACAATGGTATAGCCTTTAATGGTAACTGCACCATGAATTTTGTTGATTTCATACCGATGTAATAATAACTTTCTAGTCCTTAGTGGGTCCTTATTAAATATATTACCCTTTTCATATGGACTAACATGCATATTGGTTATGAATAATTCACTATTTTCATATTTGATGAAACTTTCTTTGATACTGCATTTCCCCATTCTAAGGGATTTTACTTCAGTACCTACTAGCGCTATTCCTGCTTCATAAGTTTCTTCAATAAAATAGTCATGTCTTGCTTTTTTATTTTGTGCGATTAATTTATAGTTATCTGCCATTGATATCACCTTTATTACTTGCCGTGAAATATATTATATCACAAACCGCTATTATTGCAAGTGTAATTCACTACATAATATTCCAAAGTAAGGAATATAGCAAAATGCTACTTACCAGCTACACGTCAAAAAGATGTAAGCGAGAACTCATACCCCTACTTACAACTCTTTGACGATATATTATATATTCCAAAAGTTCTTCTTTAATTTATAGTACTATTGTACTGAGTCATCTAATGGGCTCTGATTACTGACTTTGATATCAATCTTAATTGTCCCTTTAGGCTCGTCTTGTAATTCTTTTGCTACAGAGTAGAACCTAAATTCATACTCGCCAAGGTCCACAGGTAACTCTTTCGTATCAATAACGTATTTTTCACTCTCTCCAGGTTCAATTGTCTTATCACCCATAACTGTTAAGAAACTTGCACTAGCAGACCATAAGTATGCCACTTCACCATCTTTTAAAAGCTGAAAATCATAAGTTTGAGAACTTGAGTAATTCAGTGTAAATGATTTATCCGATACATTTTTTAACTCAATTGTAATCTCGCCATTATCATCTTTTGTCAAAATATATTGCAACTTATCATCTAATAATTTCTGTATCACTTGATTTGAATCTTCTTGTGCCTCTTGTTGTTTGTCACCTTGATCGTTTGCTTGGAGTATATTGTAACCAATACCACCTATGATCAGCACAGCTATAAGTACTACAACTGTATATAATTTTTTCATAATTATTCCTCCTTATTAACCTCGCCTTACACTTCTTAGACGGAAGGAAGGGTAAAAAAGTTCCTAGGTTCTACAAAAAAATTACTTATTCTCATCATTTTCTGCATTAGATTCTTCGTCAGCAATCTCAAAATCAATGGTTCTTTCAATCTTATTAACACTAACAACGACGATTTTCACAGACTCTCCCATACGATAAATTTTGCTTGTCCTCTCACCAATGAAAATATGTTTACCTTCGTCATAGATGTAATAATCATCACTTAGAGCTGTTACATGAACTAATCCTTCAATGGTATTTTCCAGTTCAACATACAGTCCCCATGCTGTTACGCCAGATATAACCCCACTGAATGTTTCTCCAATGTGTTTTTCCATGTATTGTGCTTTTTTCAGCTTAATAGTCTCTCTTTCAGCTTCCTCTGCCGTTCGTTCTGTTTCTGATGTCTGCTTGGCTACCTGTGGTAAAATAGCATGAAAATGCCTAATGCGCTTGTCATCCAGCTTTCCATGAAGATTCTCTTTGATAATACGATGAATCTGTAAATCCGGGTAACGTCGTATAGGTGATGTAAAATGCGTATAGTACTTTGTGGCCAAACCAAAGTGACCATCACTTGTTACGGTGTAACGTGCTTGCTTCATGGACCTAAGGGCCAATCTACTGATGACAGCTTCTTCTGGTTTCCCCTCTATTTCTATGAGTAGCTTTTGAATTTCCTTAGGGTGCATATCTGTGGTATCCCCTTTTATTTGATAACCAAAATTACGTATAAAGGAGCCCAATGCTGTTAATCTATCAGGGTCTGGATCTTCATGAGAACGATATAAAAAAGGTAATTCCTGCCAAAAGAAATCTTCAGCTATGGTTTCATTAGCAAGTAACATAAATTCCTCAATGATACGTGTTGCTACATTACGGTCATAAGAAACGATATCAACAGGTTCTCCCTTATCATTTAATAGAATTTTCGCCTCTACAAAATCAAAATCAATGGAACCTCTACGTTTACGTTTGCTTCTTAAAACAGCAGCTAGATCACGCATATTTTCAAACATGGATACAAAATCCACATATTCTTTTGTAATGTTCTCATCTTCCTCTTCAAGAATCTTCTTTACGTTGGTGTAAGTCATTCTTCTATCTATATTGATAAGAGTTTCTGCAATTTTATGATTGCTAACATTCCCTTTCGTGTCAATGTCCATAAAACAAGATAGCGCAAGACGATCTACACCCATGTTTAAAGAGCAGATTCCATTTGATAGTTTATGTGGAAGCATGGGAATAACTCTGTCAACAAGGTATACACTCGTACCCCTCATTAACGCTTCCTCATCTAGTGGGGAACGCTCTGTAACATAATGAGTAACATCGGCAATGTGTACGCCTAGTGTATATGTTCCATCATCATGTTTTTCTATGGTGATGGCATCATCTAGATCTTTAGCATCTTCTCCATCAATGGTGACCATCTGCATGGATCGAATATCCAGACGTCCTTCCTTATCTTCTTCCTTAACTTCTGGTGATACATATTCCACTTGTTGCATGACTTCGTCAGGAAACTTAGTTGGCAGTTCGTAACTTCTAGCAATCGCTAAGATATCTGTTCCAGGATCATTAATATGACCAATAATTTCTACAATCTCACCTTCAGGGTTACGTCTCTCACTTCCCCATTCAATGATTTTTACTACAACTTTATGGCCGTTTACAGCACCTTTACTCTTACCTTTTGATATGAAAATATCTTTGGAAAATTTCTTATGATCAGCGATAACAAAACCAAAGTTTTGGCTCTTTTCATAAGTACCAATGACAAGACCTTCATTTCGTTTGATGATCTTAACGATTTCACCTTCATTTCGCTTACCTTTAGATTCACGTCTAATCAGCTTAATAGCCACAATATCATTGTGAAACGCTCCATTAACATAAGGCGCAGGAATGAACACATCATTCTCTTGCCCCTCAATATCCACAAAACCAAACCCTTTTGCATGGGCAATGAATTTCCCAACAATCATGTTCATGGTTTCTGGACGAGCATATTTACCTCGCTTGGTTCTTATAACTTTGCCTTCGTCAATGAGTTCTTGCAATAATTCTTCCAGTATATCTCGTTCTTCCCGTTCCACCTTCAAAACCATGGATATTTCTTTTATTTTCATGGGCTTATAGTCTTCGTGACTAATTAAATCAAATATTACATTTTTCCGTTCTTCTCTCGTTTTTTCCATTTATTCACCTTCACTGTATTTTTTTCTGTCAATCTCTATAAGTATCATTGCATTAGTTTCAAAAATAATTTTTAGATTCTTGACATTTGTTTTCTTCTTTAGTATGGGTTATTGGGTATGAAATTATGAGGCTTATGTGATAACATAAAATAAAAAAACACCCTGCGGATTTGCAAAGTGCTTTTGATTTATTAACGAAATCTAAATAGTAAGCTTAATGCAACGGATAATACGATAAATAATACCGCGCCTAATTTTGTAAGCTTGTCTAATTTACCTTCCATTGAACGGGCCTTGTTCTTGCCCCAGTAACTTTCACCTGCTCCACCAATTGCACCAGATAATCCTGCTGCTTTTCCTTTTTGTAAAAGTACGACAGTAATTAATCCAATACATATTAAGAAATAAATTACTCCCACGATTATGATTACAGTATTCATCATTACACCTCCTATATAATATCACACTAGTAGTATTTTAGCATAAAGCGTAGATGAATTCAACCACAATTTGCTACTTGTCTATTTTACCCTATAAGCTTCAGTATTATGAGTCATATAACAATGTAAAGCTCGCTTTTTAATTAACTAAACTATGTATGAGATCAGTTTAAAACATAGCTTTTTTAATGTATCATAGTCAATAACATGTATTTTCAACAAATTGAAGATGTCGGTTCAAATTATGCTTATACTGATTATCTGATTTGAACAAACAATCCAACGTATAGTGATTAGTTTTTATAGCCAGTTTATGAATCTCATTTGTCAGATCTTCATCTTTTCTTATTATCCTTGTCATGCGATTATAGGGTATGTAAATATAAGTATAGCTATAATCTACATCTCTAAATTTCTTTGGTTTTATCCCTCTTTTAATGATAATAAGTTCCTTCTTATTGGATAGATATAAGCTACTGGGAAGTGTATTAGCCCTTAGCTTATAATATGTTCTTTTGATAAAACGCTTATCCTTATATTCAATTTTACTAAGTGGTTGTAAAGCAATGATACTCAAATATACATCATGCTTTTTAAGTTCATTAAATTTATTACGATAGAACATCGGCATCTTACTAAGTACCAGATCTTCCAGAGGGTCATCCGCTACTAATTGATTTTTTATAATATATTTACTTCTAATAAATGTAATCAATCTTGTTATAATCTTTGTTGATACAGTGTTATAACGGATCTTTATGTTTTCTTCTTCTAGGCATAATGTCAATTCTCCAATCAGAAGGTTTTGATAATTAATAAGCCCACCAATTGCTCTATAAGCTACTTTAATGACCTTAACATCACTTATCTCTCGTTTTAACAGCCATAACTCATTGTCATAGGCAGCAACCACATAATTATACAAATCCATACCTGGCCGTGCATCTCGCCTATCCATATCTCGTGGAACTTTGAAAAGAATGATCGGATCATTTTCTTTACTCAAATAACCTAAAAAAGCTTTTGGTAAAGGATGCTTCTCATCAATATCAATAATCCATGGTCCAAAAGCATCATATTCAGCATCTCTCATTACTTCTCCTCCTCAACACTACTGGTAAATAATCTTACTTATCTAAAGCTTTTATAACACTTATGATATCTTTATTCGTTTCAAAATATGTAAACTCATCAACAGAAGTCTGCCCCATATTAACAGCTTCGTTTCGATAATTCATCTTACTCATGACTTCTTGTTTAGCCGATAGATGGATATAATTAACATGGCATGTATCTATGATTTGTCTATAATTCTTCACAGTAATGCCTCCACCCGGCATGATTTCAATCTTTCCCTTACTTCTCTCTACTAAGGTTTTGATCAGCTCTCGTCCTTCATATGCTGAGTTCCTCTGACCTGATGTAAGAATGCAATCTATTTGAAGATTAACGATACGGTTCATAGCAACTACAGGATCTCTTACCATATCAAAAGCACGATGAAACGTTATATACATGGGTTTTGCTAACTTAACAAGTTCTTCCATCCGGGTCATATCAACGGTTCCATCTGCCTTTAATATTCCAATGACCACCCCATTAACACTTTCATCCTTAATCATCCTAATGTATTCCTTCATATCTTCAACTTCATAATCCGAGTAGCAAAAATCACCATGTCTTGGTCTAATTAATATATTCAGTGGTAGATCCACGTGTTTTTTGATACCTCTAATCAAAGCAATAGGTGGCGTTGTACCACCAATAACAAGATTACTACATACTTCCAACCGATCTGCTCCACCTTCATAAGCCCTAATAGCCGATTGCACACTATCTACACATATTTCTATCATGAGGTACACCTCTCCTTTTATAACTCTAATGTAACGCATATACCCATCCTAGTCAACCTATATTCCTAAGTACTTTTGAATTAAATCTTGACACTAACCAAAACAAAACACCTTGCCAGCGCAAAGTGTTTTGTTTGATTATTCTTGATTGCCTCTATATAAAGTGTAGGCATTGTTTCGTAACACTTGTAATAGTTGCTCATTATTATAAATACGCTCTGATGTTAATATACCACCACTATCTTCATCACCTATTTCATGATAATCAGAACCACCTATCATTAGGATGCCATGCTCTTTGGCTAACGCTTCTGCATCTGCATTATTTGAGTTATGTCTAGGATTTCCATTATGTATTTCAATACCATCAAGTAGTGTAACATCCTCAAAGCAACAGTAGCCACGTAATGGGTGCGCTTGATAGATCAGTAAACCTTTCTCACGACACAAAGCACTAACCCCTTCTAATCCTAATTCCAAAATATCCGGTGTAGTTTTAAGCAATTCTTCTGTTATACCATAGATTAAAAAGTCATTATCATGTTCGTTATTCTCCATAAAAGCAATTTCTACACCAAGCAGAACATCCATATCATAATTCTTTGCTTCTTCTAAGGCATGCCTATAGCCTGTAAGAAAATCATCAACTTTTTCTTCCCATGTCGCACCATGGCTTTTCTTAAAAAAGATTTTACGAAGGTGGTCTGTAATCACAACTCCTTGATAACCTCGCTCATGATATACCTTAATCATATCTGCTGCAAGTACCCGTCCACATGGGCTTGATTCATCGGTGTGAATATGTAAGTCATATTTATACACAATAATCCTCCTAAAGTTAAGGGGCTAACTCATCATAAATAATTGATGAGTTAGCCCTATTATATCTTACTTTTCATCTAAGTTGAACCAAGCATCCAGTCCAAGATACTCAGCTGATTCTTCTAACTCTTCTTCGATTCTTATTAATTGATTATATTTAGCAACACGATCTGAACGACAAGGTGCACCAGTTTTAATCTGACCTGCATTAACCGCTACAACGATATCAGCAATGGTGTTATCTTCTGTCTCACCAGAACGATGTGAAATAACAGCCGTATACCCTGCTCGATTAGCCATCTGTATCGCATTAAATGTCTCTGTTAATGTACCAATCTGATTTACTTTAACTAAGATAGAATTAGCAACACCAAGATCTATACCTTTTGATAATCTTTCTGTATTGGTTACGAATAAGTCGTCACCTACAAGCTGCATTCTCTGCCCTAATCTTTCAGTTAGGAGTTCCCAACCTTCCCAGTCTTCTTCATTAAGTCCATCTTCTAATGAGATAATTGGGAATTTGTTAAGAAGGTCTTCGTAGTAATCAACCATCTCTTCAGATGTTCGAATAACTTCTTCTCCCTTCATCTTACTTTCACCAGGGAAGTGATAGTTGCCTGTTTCTTCATTATATAATTCAGAAGCAGCAGCATCTATTGCTATTCGAATATCATCACCTGGACGATAACCAGCTCTTTCAACCGCATCCATGATTACTTGAATGGCTTCTTCAGAAGAAGCTAAATCTGGTGCAAAACCACCTTCATCACCGATACCTGTTGATAGTTCTTTTTCATGAAGTACTTTCTTAAGATTATGATATACTTCTGCACACATTCTAAGAGCTTCACTAAAGCATGATGCTCCAACAGGCATAATCATAAACTCTTGAATATCAACTGTATTGTCCGCATGCTCGCCGCCATTTAAAATGTTCATCATAGGTACTGGCATAACTTTTGCATTCACACCACCTAAGTATTGGTATAGTGACATACCAACTGCTTCCGCTGCTGCTTTTGCAACTGCCATAGACACGCCAAGAATAGCGTTAGCACCTAATTTAGATTTGTTAGGTGTACCATCTAGCTCAATCATTTTTTGGTCAATCTTAACTTGGTCAAGAGCGTTCATACCAATGATCTCTTCTGCGATAATGTTATTGACATTATCTACTGCATTAGCAACGCCTTTACCCATATAGCGCTCGCCACCATCACGAAGTTCAACGGCTTCAAATGCGCCTGTTGATGCTCCTGATGGTACTGCTGCACGTCCCATATATCCATCTTCTGTAACTACTTCTACCTCAACTGTAGGATTTGCTCTTGAGTCAAGTATCTCTCTTGCGTATACATCGATGATCTCTACATAACTTTTCATTTGCTTATTGCTCCTTTCATATTGATTAAGAAAAACATTATCATGCAAATATAGTTTGTATATACCCTTATTAGTATGGCTAATGGTATTTATTTTAAACATATCTTTATTACAAACTATTACTTACACTTTAATAAAGATTCTCCTGTCATTTCTGCAGGTTTTTCAAGTTCCATTAATTCAAGTAATGTTGGTGCAATATCAGCTAACTTGCCGCCTTCTCTTAGGGTTACATTTTCTTTGTAGTTCACTAAGATAAATGGTACAGGGTTTGTGGTATGAGCTGTGAATGGACCACCTGTCTTGTAATCCACTAATTGTTCAGAATTACCATGATCTGCACAGATAAACATCTGTCCATCTACTTTAAGTAAAGCATCAAGTGTTCTACCAACGCATTCATCTACAGCTTCAACAGCCTTAACAGCTGCTGCTTCAATACCAGTATGCCCTACCATATCCGGATTAGCAAAATTGATAATAATCAAATCATATTTATCGGATTCAATAGATGCCACAAGATTATCACACACTTCTGGAGCACTCATCTCAGGTTGTAAATCATAAGTAGCTACCTTAGGTGATGGTATTAAAATACGATCTTCTCCCTCGTATGGCTCTTCGATTCCACCATTGAAAAAGAAAGTAACATGAGCATACTTCTCAGTCTCAGCAAGACGAAGTTGCTTTAATCCTTTTTTCGCCATGTACTCACCTAATGTATTTTCAAGCATCACTTTTGTATACGCTACAATTTTATTAGGAATGGTTTTATCATAATCCGTAAAACATACATAAGTCAACGGGAAGAAGTCTCTCTCAAAACTATCAAAATTCTCATCACAGAATGCTCTTGTAATTTGTCTAGCTCTATCTGGTCTGAAATTAAAGCAGATAATTGAATCATGAGCACTAATCTTAGCTGTAGGCTCACCCTCTTCTGTTATGACTGTAGGTAAGACAAACTCATCGTAAACTTCTTCATGATAAGAAGCTTGAACTGCTGCATGAGCGCTCTTGGCTTGTTTTCCTTCACCATAAACCATAGCATCATAAGCAAGTTTTTCTCTTTCCCATCTACTATCACGGTCCATAACATAATAACGTCCCATAACAGTAGCGATCTTACCTACACCTATCTCTCTTAACTTCTCTGCCAATTCTTCTACATAATCTTTTCCTGAAGCCGGAGGTGTATCTCTACCATCTAAGAATACATGAACAAATACGTTCTCAAGATCATGCTTCTTAGCTAATTTCAATAATGCATATAAATGTGTATTATGAGAGTGAACGCCACCATCAGATAATAAACCATATAAATGTAATGCAGATTTTTTCTCTTTACAATTCTTAATAGCTGCTAAGAATGCTTCATTATCATAAAAATCGCCATCTTCAATGGCTTTTGTTATACGTGTTAACTCTTGGTATACAATTCTTCCTGCACCAATATTAAGATGCCCAACCTCTGAATTACCCATCTGTCCATGAGGTAATCCCACATCTAATCCACTGGCATGACCATCCACACAAGGATACTTTTCCATGATCATATCCATATGAGGTGTATTTGCAATCTTCACTGCATTACCCTGTGACTTCTCATTCAATCCAAACCCATCTAAAATCATTAAAACTGTTGGTCTCTTTGCCATAATATATTGTAACTCCTTCTATATAAAATACTTTTGCTAAGGGGTCTATTGACCCACTCTCTACACCTACCAAGGGAGCTTAACTATCCAATTGTATTCATTCAGTACCAGAGGTTCTCGCTAAATTTTTTCTAACAAAGCTAATAACCAACTATAATCACTATCAGTACCAACATAGTACAATCTTGCACTGCCCAACTAACGTAGCCGAGTAGGTGGGTATCTCTATACAAAATAAGCGTTTTTGAATAGAGATATCCACCTACGTCCGACCACCACTATACAAAATCAAAACAATATAAGGTTATGAACACCCTCAGGTGTTCATAACCAAAAACTAAAAATTATTTATAATTAACTACCTTACCAAAATCAGCCTTCAAACTAGCTCCACCAACTAATCCACCATCAATGTTCTCCATAGCAAATAACTCATTAGCATTACCAGCATTAACACTTCCACCATACTGAATACGAACAGCCTCTGCAACTTCTTCACTATAGATCTCACGAACGACTTGACGAATGGCTGCACACACTTCTTCCGCTTGCTCAGACGTTGCCGTTACACCTGTACCGATAGCCCAGATTGGCTCGTAAGCGATAACTGATTTTTTAGCATCTTCTGAGGATACATCTTTTAACGCTACTTTAATTTGTGTACGCACAAGATCAACGGTGATGCCTTGCTCTCTTTGCTCAAGGGTCTCACCACAACAGATGATAGGTGTTAAGCCATGCTCAATAGCTTTTAATACTTTCTTATTAACGATTTCGTTAGTCTCTCCAAAGTATTCTCTTCTCTCTGAATGACCTAAAACAACATATTTTACACCAAGCTCTGTCAACATGTTAGGAGCGATCTCTCCAGTGAAAGCACCACCCTCTTCAAAATACATGTTCTGAGCACCAACTTCAATATTAGAACCTTTTGTAGCTTCTACAGCTAACATAAGAGACACATAAGGTGGGCAGAATACTACATCTACTTCATCACTTTTTACTAAAGGCTTTAACTCTTCAATTAATGCTAAAGCTTCCTTAGGTGTTTTGTTCATTTTCCAGTTTCCTGCAATAATCATTTTTCGCATGTCACAAACCTCCACATTTATTTTATCTGTATATTAGGAGAATTAACATAGTCATTATGCCATTCTCAGGATTTATATACTCATTAACATCTGATATTTTTCAGGTTATATTGATGTGTATCTTACTTATCGTCAGCTGCTACAACACCTGGTAATTCTTTACCTTCTAAGAATTCAAGTGAAGCTCCACCACCAGTAGAGATATGGGTCATCTTATCACCAAATCCAAGTTGGTTAACTGCTGCTGCTGAGTCACCACCACCAATAATCGTTGTACCATTAGTGGCTGCTAGTGCTTTTGCTACTGCAATTGTACCATTTGCAAAGTTAGCAAATTCGAATACACCCATAGGTCCATTCCATACAACTGTCTTAGCATCTTTTACAGCATCTGCAAAGATTTCTCTCGTTTCTGGTCCAATATCAAGACCTTCCCAATCTGGCTCAATATGACCTCTCTTAACTATTTTGAAAGGTGTATCATTCTTGAACTCCTGAGCTACTACATGGTCAACAGGCAATAATAACCTTACACCTTTTACTTTAGCCTTTTCTACCATTTCTTTTGCATAATCAAGTTTATCTTTCTCCAGTAAGGATAAACCAACTTCATTACCCATTGATTTTAAGAATGTATAGGCCATTCCTCCACCGATGATTAATGTATCTACTTTATCTAACAAATTGTTGATGACATTGATTTTATCTGAAACCTTTGCACCACCAAGAATAGCAACGAATGGTCTCTCTGGTGTATTAACAGCATTTCCTAAGAAATCAATCTCTTTTTGCATTAAGTAGCCAACAACACAAGTGTCTACATATTCAGTTACACCAACGTTAGAGCAGTGAGCACGGTGAGCTGTACCGAATGCATCATTAACGAAGATATCCGCTAAACTTCCAAGATCTTTGCTGAATATTTCACCATTCTTCGTTTCTTCTTTACGATAACGCGTGTTCTCAAGTAATACAAGATCCCCATCTTTCATGGTAGCGATAGCTTTTTTAGCATTCTCACCTACTACATTGTCATCCGCAGCGAATACTACTTCTTGATTTAATAACGCTGATAATCTCTTAGCAACTGGAGCAAGAGATAGCTCTGGCTTAGGCTCTCCTTTTGGTTTACCTAAATGTGAGCAAAGGATTACTTTTGCACCATCTGCAATTAATTTTTTAATGGTTGGTAAAGCAGCTGTTAGACGGTTCTCATCTGTAATAACACCATCATTCAATGGTACGTTAAAATCACATCTTACTAATACCTTTTTACCTTTTGCTTGAATATCTTCCACTGTCTTTTTGTTAAGCATAATTCACACGTCTCCCTTCAATATTCATAATCGAAATTTTCTTACATTTTCAGCAATATCTCGTCTAGTGCCTATAAACAATATTTAAAAAGGTCCTCCCTATAGTTGACCTACAAGAGAGGACCCATTGGGTCAAAATGGTAATACTACCTTATATATTTTTTATGAATTAAAGTCTATCTGCTACGTATTTAGCTAAATCGATAATTCTGTTTGAGTAACCCCACTCGTTATCATACCAAGAAAGAACTTTAACCATGTTTCCTTCCATAACAAGTGTAGATAATCCATCAACGATTGAAGAACGTGAATCTTGTCTGTAATCGATAGATACTAATGGCTCATCAGAGTAACCAAGTACGTTACTTGTATCAGCAGCAGCTTTTAAAGCTCCATTTACTTCTTCAACTGTAACGTCTTTTCCAAGCTCTACAGTTAAGTCCACAACAGATACTGTAGGTGATGGAATACGCATAGCCATACCTGTTAATTTTCCTTTTAACGCTGGAATAACTTTAGCAACCGCTTCAGCAGCACCAGTAGTTGTAGGAATGATAGACTCAGCAGCTGCACGAGCTCTTCTTAAGTCTTCATGAGGTGTATCTAAGATTCTTTGATCATTCGTATAACTATGAACAGTAGTCATGATACCTCTCTTGATACCGAAAGTATCGTTTAATACTTTAGCGAATGGCGCTAAACAGTTTGTTGTACAAGAAGCGTTATCGATGATGTTATCTTCTGATGGATTGTAATCAGCTTCGTTAACACCCATAACGATTGACTTTGTTCCTTTACCAGGAGCTGAGATAATAACTTTTTTTGCACCAGCATCAATATGTAATTGAGCTTTTTCTTTTTGTCTAAATAATCCAGTAGACTCGATTACGATATCAACACCTAATTCTCCCCAAGGAAGATCTGCAGGGTTTCTTTCAGCAGTTACTTTGATTTCTTTTCCATTAACAATTAAAGCACCTTCTGCTACTTCAACTGTTCCTTCGAATTTTCCGAAGCATGAATCATATTTTAATAAATGAGCTAATGTTCCAGCATCTGTTAAATCGTTAATAGCTACGATATCAATACCTTGCTCCATAGCTACTTTAAATGCGTTACGTCCGATACGTCCAAATCCATTAATTGCAATCTTTGCCATAATTTTATTCCTCCTAATTATCATTATTTTTATATTAAACTGTATAACAGTTAATAAACTCAGTTAATCTTCTTGTTTAATTTCTAGTATACGATTGGCTGCTCCTTCATCAATAATCAGTGAACCGTTCTTGATGATATTCTTTACAGCTATTATTGCTTCAGCTTTCTTTGAGCCTCCCGCAACAGCTATTGGATAAGCAGATTGAATCACATGTTCTAATTTTATACCAATCGACCGGGATGTATACACTATTTCACCATTTTTGTTGAAATAGTAACCTAGTGCTTCTGCGACAGCGTGTTTATCGTGTAGAAAACTCATAAACTGCTCATCTGAATTTCTTCTTTTAGCCATTTCATAAGCATTACCAATACCAAATAAGATAAGATTAGCTTTTAGCAGACAAGCAATGGTAGCACCGATTTCTGGCTCTTCTCTAACACTGTCTAGCGCTTTCTTACTGAGGTTATCCGGTATATTAAGCAGATGATAGCCGATGTTTAACTTCTTAGCTAACATGGATACAATGGTGTTTGCCTGATATTCCACATGGTTACGTAAGCTACCACGTGCTGGAACAGCAAGAACATTATCATATGTCACATTGGGTTTTTTTAAAGCGTGTATAACATGATAGGATGTACTCCCACCTGTTAATGCGATAATGCAGTCATTACTAATATGTTTCAATAATACTTCTGATGCTGCTTTTCCAATGTTTTCTTTTACTTCTTCGTGATCCGAGGCATCTCCTGGTACAACAACAACTCTAGCACAACCAAGATAATCTCTAACTTCTTCTTCTATTTCATGAAGGCCCTTCATATGATACATGACTTCAATGAGCTCTTCTAAAATAACAAGTCCAGCTTCTGTTATTTGCATACCCGACCCAGATACTAGTATGTAACCTACAGACTTCAAATATTCAGTTTCATTCCGAATAATTTTCTCCGATATGGCTATACGTTGGGATAAGCTTCTTCTGCCGACTGGTTGTAAATCATGGATGCCCTTCAAAATCGTATACCGCCTATGAAGTATCTCCATTTCCTTTGGAATTATCTGCTTAAGTGTTAACAATATATTTTTCAAATGCCATCACCTTCCGGTACCTTTTTGGTCCCAGTGTGCAATAATAGTCCCTGTCCATGTAAAAAAAAGGAATTAACCACCATTTCATCCCAATTATATTATACTCAATTACGTTTATAATTTCAAGTTTTTTTTCCATTTTTCATAAAAATATTCCTATAATATACATATAGAATTAAGGAAGCCCCTATTACTACTGGTTTTTCAGTCTAATAAGCAAAAATGTATAATGCTTTTCTATAGTAAAATGCTAAATTATATCAGATTGAGGTTACCTTTTTCAAGATAACCTCAATAGTATCACCTAACTACATATAGTTATGCAAGAAGCATGAACCATTTTTTCGCTTCATACATCTATGGCTAATCTTAAATTAATTCATCTCTTACATAATAAGCAATGTTTAACGCATGATCAGAAATTCTCTCATAATTACTAATAAGATCAAGGAATACCACACCTGTTGTTGAGTCACAGATATTCTGTGCAAGACGGCGAATATGCTTTTCTCTTAACTCATCTTCAAGTTCATCAACAATATCCTCATTCTGTTCAACTTTTCTAACCAAGTCCACATCATCATTTTCTCTAGCCTTAATAGCAAATTCTATGGTCTCAGTAGTAAGTTCAGATATATCTACAAGTTCATTATAAGCACTTTCTGAGAAAGTAAGATCACTTTCAATATAATATTGCGCTAATTCTGCGATGTTCTCCGCATGATCACCAACACGTTCAATATCATTAACTGTATGGAACAGATTTGTTACAATCTCATGTTGACTTTCGTTAAGTGGAGAGTTACTGATTTTAACGAGATACTCTGTTATAACTCTTTCTAACTTGTTGATGTTTTTCTCTTCTTCAATAACTTTTTCAACCAGTTTCATATCTTTATCAAGAACTGCTTTTGTAGCAGATTTTGCGTTTTCTATAGCTAGATAACCCATATGAACAACTTCTTTTATAGCATTTTCCACAGCAAAACTTGGCGTTTCAAGGATTCTCTCATCTAAGTGACGAAGTGCAATTTCTTCTTCACTTTCATCTTTTTCATCATCGCCTCGTACAATTTTCTTAGATAATGCAACCAATTTATCCGCAAATGGGAATAATATCACTGTATTACCGATATTGAATATGGTATGGAAAATACTGATGCCAACCATATCAACTGCAACATTATTTCCAAAGTCGGGATTGATAAATTTAAAGAATATGATACATACCACTGCAAAGAGGATTGTACCTATAACATTGAACATTAAATGAATATATGCCGCTCGTTTAGCTGTTTTATTGGCACCAACACTTGATAACATAGCAGTCACACAAGTACCGATATTTTGTCCAAGAATAATATATACGGCTGCATTCCATGGCACTAATGTTACTGTCGCTACTGCCTGTAAAATACCAACTGATGCGGAACTACTCTGGATAACAGCTGTAACGAGAGCACCTACCAAGATACCAAGAACTGGATTAGCACCGAACAAACGAAAAGCATCTTTGAATGCTTGTGAATCACTAAAAGGGTCAATGGCATGCTTCATGTAATCAAGACCAATGAATAGCAAACCAAATCCTATGATAATTTCTCCAACTTGCTTTTTCCGTTGACTTTTGGCAAAGAAAAGAAGTATGGCTCCAATACCAATTGCCAATGGTGCCATTTTAGATGGTTTAAAAAATACCAACCATTCAGAACTGGATACAATCCATGATGTGATGGTTGTACCAATATTGGCTCCCATGATGACACCAACTGCTTGTGATAGATTAAATAAACCTGCATTAACAAATCCAACAATCATAACAGTGGTAGCTGAACTACTTTGAACAATAGCTGTCACTAATGCACCAACTGTAACTGCTAGAAACCGATTATTGGTTAATGCACTTAATAAATTTTTCATTTTATTACCAGCGCTTTTTTGAAGACCTTCTGCCATGATATGCATACCATATAGGAACATCCCAAAACCACCGATAAAAGCAAAAACAATAAATATGTATTCCTGAGTTTGCATTTCTTTTTTCCTCCTGCTTAATGATAAGTTTTCGTTCATTAAAATATTTTGTGCTTTGGAGTATAAAAAATCCTTTTTGTAAACAAATTGTTAATTTTTTATTAACAACACATTAATAGTATCACACGCGTTTCATAAAAAACAAGAAAAATTTCTTATCAAATAATATTTTTTTTGTTTGTATTTTTGTAAATAATGCCGAATACCGTGTCTTTATAGTGGTACACCGATATGTCCACTTATAATTTTCTTGAATTTAATCTAAGATTAAATCAGTTTTACTAGCCAATCTTACCAATGTCCATTTTTCAGACAACCCAATGTGGTTACAACCCGTCTCATGGAATGTTCTATAAAATGTATTGCAATTATGTGGAAATTAGGTTTTAATAGACATAAATACTGTAAACACGATTGTTCCAGCTCAATCATTAATTAGTATGCTTCAAATGATACGAATTATTAATTTTTATATTCATAATAAAAGAAAGGTGATAACAATGCGCACATACGATTTTCATACGCACACGTCATTTTCTGGTGACTGCAAATCACAGATGGAATCCATGATTCAATATGCTATCGACCATAATTTCCAACAACTTTGCATTACGGATCACTATGATTATAATTATCCCACAACTGAATTAACCAATATTACGTTTGAAGTAGATCTTCCTGAGTATGCTAATGGATTTATGGCTTACAAAGAAAAATACAAAAAAGATATTGAGCTCCTATTTGGTATCGAAGTAGGTCTTCAACCTCATATATATGATGAAATTCTTGAAAATCTTCGCCCCTATCCATTTGATTTTATTATTGGATCATCTCATGTTGTTAACAAGCTAGATCCATACTTAGGTGTATACTACGAAGACAAAACTAAACAGGAAGCCTACGCTGGTTATCTAGAAGATATACTCTATCATGTCAATCACTATCAATACTATAATGTTTATGGTCATCTAGACTATATTATTCGTTATGGGCACTATGAAGATAAAAAAATGTATTATCATGATCACCATGATTTAATTGATATGATTCTTAGAAAAATAATTGAGACAGGTCATGGCATTGAACTCAATACATCTGGTTATCGTCAAAAATTCAAGGAGCCTCACCCTAACACAGATATCCTAAAGCGCTATGCAGAATTAGGTGGTGAGATTATCACCATTGGTTCAGATGCCCATATACCTGAACACCTTGGCTATCACTTTAACGAAGCTTACACTGTTTTGAAACATCTCGGATTCAACTATTTCACAATATTCAAAGAAATGAACCCTACTTTCATAAAGATACCTTAACTAATAATACGGTCAGTATGATCTAAATGAATGATTATATGTTCAAGGGATAGTCACTTCCTATAAGTGACTATCCCTTGAATCTATTTATTAAGGAATCAAGATCAAAAGTGACTTCATCTCATAAAAGATTTTAAGAAAATAGTACTTTCTTAAACTACAAATTTAGGTCAGTCTCTTAGTTATAAAAGACAAGATTCATGGTATATAATTAGATAAGAACCCTTAAAGGTGCTAACATGACCCGTAATAATAATGAAGTTATCAAAATCCTTGCCATTGACGGCGGAGGCGTCCGAGGCATTATTCCTTGCGTCTTTCTGGACCACTTCAGAAAAGAACTCAATCAACGTGGTAATCACACTCCCTTTTATAAGCTTTTTAATATCATCTCTGGTACATCCACAGGTTCACTTATTAGTCTTTTACTGGCTAAACCACCTGAGGAATTAACGGACGAGGAACGTTTAAGCAGACTTTTGCATATGTATACGGAAGACATACAAAAAATATTTCCTAGGTCAAAATGTGAATTACTTCAGAATGTTAAACAAATTTTTCACCCTAAATATAATGGAAAAGCTTTAAAATCAATTCTTAAAAAAACCATGAAAGATTATACATTAAGAGATGCCCTTACCAATCTTATTGTCCCTGCTTATGACATGCGTTCCATGGAACCCTATCTCTTTCGCCATGGTAATGCCTCTACCTCATCCATGAATTTCTTCTTAAGAGATGTTGGTCTTGCATCAACAGCAGCCCCAACATATCTACCAGCTGCACACGTGAAATCACTAACCGATGGACAGTCCTATTGTTTTGTTGATGGTGGCATATTCTGTAACGATCCATCCCTCTGTGCCTATTCTTTCGCCCATAAAGCATTTCCAAACGCAAAAAAATATATTATTGTTTCCTTAGGAACAGGTAACAAACCCCCTCTATCTTATTCTTGTAACAAAGTAAAAAATGGGGAGCATTGGGGTGGATTAACCCTTTAAACAAAGTACCACTAGTGGCAGCATATATGAATTCTCAGATAGATAGTGAGGATATGATTTTACATAATATGGGTGATGCCATGATATATCGCTTTCAGATCTCCCTTAATGATATATCCTCAGAAATGGATAATTCTTCTCCACAAAATATTAATGATCTGAAAAGTAAAGCTACTAATTTAATAAGATCAAGCAAAAATGAAATAGATCGTTTGGTTAAAGCGTTAAGTGCCTTCTAGAAATTATATGTTTCAGTTGATATTATTGCTGCCCTTCACTATTTTAACAAGAAAGTATGCTTTACATACGTTTTAGTTGGCATAGGAAGTATGATACCATGCAAGGTAAAACGCAGTTCCTATACCATAAAAAGACCATATATCTACATATAAGATATATGGTCTTAATTTTTAAGTTATTAACCTGCTAGTTATAATCCATAACAATCATTCATAAAATAGCATAACACAAAACTATTGATACTATGCTAAATGTTCAACACATTATTTTCGTATAATACTTCCTCCACCTATAAGCATATCTCCATCATAGAAGACAACAGCTTGCCCTGGTGTAATGGCACGTTGTGGCTCTTCAAACACTACTTTTACGGTATTGTCATCCACCATAGAAATGATACATGGTGCCGGTTGGTGACTGTATCTGATCTTAGCTTCAACTTGAAGTTCACCTTCTAGTTTCTCAAAAGGCATAAAATTCAATTGATTGGCATATAAAGTATCAGAAAATACATCTTGATTATCACCAATAACCACTTCATTGGTATCAGGTCTTATCTCAACCACAAAAGCTGGCTTTCCTAGAGAAAGACCCAACCCTTTCCGCTGTCCAACCGTGTAATGAATAATACCTTTATGGCTACCAATCACTCGACCAGCTACATCAACAAAATTACCTGGTTCAATTTTCTTATTGGTATAATCTTCAATAAAAGCGGCATAGTTATTATCAGGTATAAAACAGATTTCTTGACTATCTGGTTTATTAGCTATGCGGGCATTAATCTTCTCAGCTATTTTTCTTACTTCCTCTTTCGGATAAGCACCTACAGGCATTAATGTATGCTCTAATTGATGTTGTGTTAGATTATATAGTGCATAGGTTTGATCTTTTCTAATACCCACAGCCTTCTTCATGGTATATCTACCATTAGGCAATTTAATCACTTGGGCATAATGTCCTGTAGCTATATATTTGGCACCAATTTTTAAACATCTACTTAACATAGACTCCCACTTTACGTAACGATTACATGCAATACATGGATTTGGCGTATTTCCTTTTTGATACTCATCAACGAAATAATCTATAACGCTATCTTGGAACTCTTCTTTGAAATTCATGACATAATAAGGTATATCAATAGCATTAGCTACCCTTCGTGCATCATCTACAGCACTTAGTCCACAACATCCACCATTTTCTTCTTGGTTCTCAATGTCTTCGTCTTGCCATATCTGCATGGTGACACCAACTACATCATATCCTTGTTCTTTAAGTAAATAAGCAGCTACGGAGCTATCTACTCCACCCGACATACCTACCACTACTTTTTCCTTACTCATTTCATCACCTGTTCTTTAGTTGTCTTATGCTTCTTCTAATTCATCCTCATCATGGTCATGATGATCTGCATCCTCTTTTGGTGGTTCAAGACCTTCAATCTCAATACCATGCTTTTGAGAATAATCCCACAACGCTGCCTGAAGAGCTTCTTCTGCTAGTAATGAACAGTGTATTTTTGCCTTTGGTAATCCATCAAGTGCTTCTACAACTGCATCATTTGTAATCTTAAGGGCCTCTCTAATGGTTTTACCCTTTACCAATTCTGTAGCAATACTACTTGTTGCTACTGCGGCTCCACATCCAAATGTTTTGAAGGTTACATCTTTAATGATTTCATCTTCGACTTTTAAATATATACGCATAATATCGCCACATTTAGCGTTACCTACTGTACCTACTCCATCAGCATCTTTCAATTCACCCATATTTCTAGGGTTTGTAAAATGATCCATTACTTTTTTAGTATACATAATTTACACCTCTATTATTTTTTTATGTTTTATTAACAGTTACGTTCTAGAGACATCTTTTATCTCTTGTTAATCTATATATGTTATATATTATTAATTCCGTTAATCATATTCCTTGCAACTTTACCCTTGATTCTTTAGAAAATCTTCGTAAAGAGGTGACATATCTCTTAAACGTTGAACGATAGCCGGTAACACCTCTAATAGATAATCAACATCTTCTTCCGTATTATCCATTCCTACAGTTATGCGCAATGAACCATGAGCTATTTCGTGAGGAAGTCCGATACCTAAAAGAACATGAGATGGATCAAGTGAACCTGATGTACAGGCTGAACCGCTAGATGCACTAATGCCCTTCATATCGAGCATAATCAGTAACGATTCTCCTTCTATAAATTCAAAACTATAATTCACATTATTCGGTAGTCGCTGTTCTGGATGACCATTCAATTTACAATAAGGAACTTTTTTCTTAATGCCCTCAATAAGCTTGTCTCTTAGAGCTATTAAATTTTTTGTCTTTTCTTCCATGTTTTTTTCTGCAATTTCCATGGCTTTACCAATGCCTACAATACCTGGAACATTCTCTGTCCCACCTCGACGTCTTCTTTCTTGTGCTCCACCATGAATAAATGCTTTTAATCTTACACCTTTTCTGACATATAAAGCACCTATACCTTTTGGTCCGTTAAGCTTATGTCCTGATAAGGATAATAAGTCAATATTCATGGCTTTAACATCTACAGGTATCTGTCCTACTGCTTGAACAGCATCTGTATGAAATAAAATGCCTTTTTCTTTAGCAATGGCTCCAATCTCTGCAACAGATTGAACAGTACCAATCTCATTATTAGCCATCATGATGGTAATGAGGATAGTCGTATCTTTAATAGCTGCTTTCAGATCTTCCATGCCAATCAAGCCATATTCGTCAACGGGTAAATAAGTCACTTCATAGCCTTGTTTTTCAAGATACTCACATGTGTGTAGTACGGCATGATGCTCTGTCGTTGTGGTAATGATATGATTTCCTTTTTTCTTATAGCTCTCCACTACACCTTTTATAGCCCAGTTATCGGATTCAGTAGCACCACTGGTAAAATATATTTCCATCTGTTCTGCATTAATTAATTTAGCTGCCTGTTCCCTTGCTTGATCAATAGCTTTTTTATTTATCTGAGCTATTTCATATATGCTGGAAGGATTGCCAAAGCTTTGTGTAAAATATGGCAACATAGCCTCTACTACCTCAGGATGAGTAGGGGTTGTTGCTGCATGATCAAAGTATACTCTTTTTTCCATTGCTTTATCTCCTTTATTTATCCTGATGGGCATCATGATTATTGTGTCCATCCACTAAATCTTGTAGTGATATGTTGTTCACTACATCGTTAATGCTATCACTTATTTTCTTCCATACTACTTTTGTTATGCAACAATCCACATCGTCACATTGTTTGTTTTCATTGACCAAAGCACAATCAACAGGATTAAGGTTACCTTCTAAGGCTCTTAATATATCACCAACAGAAATATCATCAGGTGATTTAGCTAGTGAATAGCCTCCTCTAGCACCTCTAGTGCTCTTCACATAACCTGATTTTTTGAGAACGGATATAATCTGTTCCAGATAGTTCATGGATATGTTCTGACGTTTTGATATACTCTTTAGTGATAAATTTTCTTCCTCACTGTTAAGTACTAAATCAACCATGGCTCGTAATCCATATCGTCCTTTTGTGGATAATTTCATCTTAACACCTCTATTTCAATTCCTAGTATAATGCTAGGAATTAATTTCACCTTTAGCGTATCACTTTTTTCTTACCTTGTCAATATATGTATACAAAATATTTTAAACAATTTTCTTCCCTATAAAATACTTCATAAACCTTAATTTACCCTGCATTTCTCCTCTAAAAGTTAAGTCAGTTTATATGGTTAATTATCATATATATGTAGGATATATTCTTGTAAAAGACAAGTATTAACGTTATACTAACATTATCAACATTTTCGAGGAGGGTTTAAACATGAAAAGTATCTCAAAAAATCTTATATTAGGCTTTTTAAGTGTAACTGTTGTCTTTCTAACAGTGCTTTTATCAAAAAATTTAACAGGTAATAGTTTTAGTTTAGTTAACGTAAGGGTAGCAGGTGGGGATGTTAATGAAAACTAAAAGAACCACTAAATCCATGGCTGGATTTAGTGGTTCTTTTTTTTTGCATTTTAGTTTACTCATAACCTTACAATTAGAATAATCCATAATAGGTTTATTTTTCTTGCACAAATATTGTCGTTTTGTGAAACTTTTGCCCTGTCTATCACATCTAATAAGTAGAAAAATTGTTTTTATAACACGGGAGGATGAATCATGATGAACTACAATAAACGATTAATAATTGGCTTATTAATTATCGTACTACTAAGTCTTACAGTTAGTTGTTCTCAAAAAAAAGAATCTGAAACAAAAGATTTTGATGTACAGAAACTTGCTGATCAACTGTTGGAGGATTTAGCTCTTACTTTTTTGGTAAAAGCAGAAGAATCTATTGTGTTTAACCTGTACCCATTAGAAAAAGATGCTATTGATGCTTACGTTGTGTATGTGAGTTCAGGTGCAACCACTGAAGAAATTGCCATTTTCAAAGCTAGTGATGAAGATAAAACAAAAGATATGATGGCATCTATTCAAACCAGAATCTCAGATCAAAAAGAATCCTTTTCTACATATCGCCCAGAAGAATTGCCAAGATTAGATGATAGCGTTTTAGTACAACGAGGTCAATATATTATCTTGTGTATTTCTGATAATAGGGATAAAGCATTGGAAGTGATTGATGATTTCATTCAATAGACATGATAGGAGAATACAAGATGACATATAAAAAAAGAAAACAACATAAAAGAAATAGGAGAATAATATACATACTCAAATATATTTTTATTTTGCCATGCCTCATAATTGATTACTTGGTATGTTATGTCATAAGAATGGCAAGAAAACGACGACATAAGAGGCAAGTTATGGCAGCATCCTTGGTGATAATAACCTTAGTTTTTATAATGACCTACGTTATATCAGGTCATGTGGTTTTTAGTATAGCCAAACAAAAAGGTGTATCATCTGTCAGTGCCAAGGAAGACGTTGTAAACACTCAGCAACCCACAGATACGAATCAAAATAACCATGATAGAGACATGGGATCATCAATAAATATCCCTATCAAAATGTTTACAAATGACTTATCTATGACTCCTAAACAAGAAACTAGCAACACTGGAGAGAACAATGACTCAAATAACATTAAACAAGATATCAATGACGATCATACAACTGTAATTGAAAATGAAGCTATCGATGATGCTTATTTTGAAAATACATTATTCATCGGTAACTCAAGAACCAAAGGGCTTTATCTGGCATCAGCACCAAAGGGTGCTACCTTTTATGCACATGAAGGATTATTAGTGGATAATGCCTTAACAAAGAAATTTATTAAAGATGGTAGTCAAACAAAACTCTCTATTACGGAGGCTTTAGAAGAACAGACATTTGATTATGTCTATATCATGTTTGGTACCAATGAACTGGGCTGGGTATCCCTTGATATCTTTATAGAGTATTATAAAAATATCATACAAGCCGTACGACAACATAATCAAGATGTGACGATCTATGTTCAGTCTATCTTACCTGTATCTGAGAAAAAATCAAAGTCAACTCAAATATATACCAATGCTAATATTTTGAAATTCAATGCTAAAATAATGGCTATGTGTAAGGATGAGAATGTATATTATTTAGATACATGGCATAGCGTTGCCAATGCTAAAGGCGTTTTACCAGAAGAGGCTTCTTCTGATGGCATTCATCTTAATAAGAAATATACAGATATATGGCTTGATTACATTAGAAAACACACAATTACAGAAATAAAATCTTAAGTGAATGGACAGGAGTGGCAATGGTTTTTAGCAGTATTACATTTATATTTTATTTTTACCTTTGGTACTTATGATGTATTTTATCGTACCAAAGAAAATGCGCAACTTTACACTTTTTATTGTTAGTTTATTTTTCTATGCTTGGGGTGAACCGAAATACATTCTCATTATGCTATTTTCTACGATAGTCGATTATACCAATGGTAGATTAATACATAAGGCGTTACAGAAAGATCAATTCACACAAGCTAAGTTTTTCATGGTTTTATCCATGATTATTAATATCGGGACATTGGGCTTATTCAAATATATGAATTTCTTGATACATAATATCAATACGCTCTTTGGGTTGTCATTTAATTCTATAGGCATTGTATTACCTATTGGTATATCTTTTTACACATTTCAAACCATGTCTTATACCATTGATGTGTATAGAAGAAAAGTTCCCGTTCAAAAAAATATTATTGCATTCGGGGCATATGTAACCCTCTTCCCTCAGCTAATAGCTGGACCCATTGTTACATATAGTAGTATCGCAAGACAAATGGTTGATCGGCAAATAACCATTGAAAAGTTTTCTAATGGTGTTAGGCTGTTTATTATAGGTCTGTCCAAGAAAGTTTTACTTGCCAATAACATTGGCTATCTTTTTGATACCATTACAAATGGTAATCTACAGGAATTATCTGTAGCAACTGCTTGGCTTGGTATAATAGCTTATACCTTCCAAATATACTTTGATTTTTCAGGGTATTCAGATATGGCCATTGGTCTTGGTAAGATGTTTGGCTTTTGTTTTAATGAGAATTTTAATTATCCTTACGTTTCTAGAAGTATAACTGAATTCTGGACAAGATGGCATATATCTCTCAGTTCTTGGTTTCGAGAATATGTCTATATTCCTCTTGGAGGAAACAGAAAAGGTATAAAAGTACAAATTAGAAATATTTTTATTGTATGGATGCTAACTGGGATCTGGCACGGAGCAAGTTGGAATTTTTTAATCTGGGGCATCTATTATGCCATATTGCTGATGATTGAAAAACGATGGCTACTAGATAGACTTAATCGATTACCAAGAGTATGTTCACATATGTATACTATGTTTTTTGTCCTTTTGGGATGGGCTATTTTTGCATTTGATGAGTGGCGTGTAATGAGCCACTATCTCCAAGGGATGTTTGGCTTTCATCATAATGGGTTTATGGATCATGATTTTATATATCTGATATCCTCATATATAGTACTTATCATCATATTATGTGTTGCATCGACTAGCTACCCCAAAAATATGATGCATACCCTGTTTCATAGTAGACGTAACCAGACATGGTTCATTCTATTACAGAATATAGGGTTAATGATTATTTTCCTGCTATCTATCAGCTATATTGTTAACGCATCATATAATCCATTTCTATACTTTCGATTCTGATACAGGGAGAGTTTACATGAAAAATACAAAAGGAAATTGGATAACATGCTTGATGTTTCTTAGCATCATTTATAGTTTATCCATAGGAACCATTATACATAATAAGAAAAGTTTTTCAGAAGAAGAAAATCGATTTTTGAAAACATTACCTCATTTTACACTAAGCGAGGTAGTACATAAGAATTTGCCAAGTGCATATGATACTTATCTTAGTGATCATTTTATCTACCGTAATCACTGGATAAGATTAAAGGTAATAACAGATTATTTAATGGGTAAGCAAGAAAATAACCATGTGTATTTATCTAAAGATTATCTGGTTAAAAATGTTAAGGACAAGGGCAAGCATTACAGTGCCAACAATATCAATGAGATTATCCGATTTTCAGAAAATGCTCCACTAAGATCGAATATCTATTTTATGTTGATTCCATCGACCTCTGCCATTCAACAGTATAAAATCCCTAAGTACGCTGATACGTTTAATCAATTAGCATTTATAAATAAGACATACTCTCAGACCGAGGAGTATATGAACAACATATCCATATACGATGATCTATTATCACATAATAAGGACTATATCTATTATCGCACAGATCACCACTGGACAATGGATGGTGCTTATATCGCTTATAAGAGAATGGCCCAAATGATGAATTTCGAACCTATCCCATATGGTGATTTGGACATTCAATCTGTGACAAATGATTTCAAGGGTTCACTACACACTACCAGTGGCTTTGACTATGTTAAACCAGATGAAATCAAAGCAATTAACAATGAGAACATCAGTGAATTTACTGTATATAACGAAGAGAATAAAACAACGTATAATAGTATATACTTTGACGAATATCTGAGCAAAAAAGATAAATATTCGTATTTCCTAGGTTTAAATCAACCGAAAGTTGAGATTAAAAGTCACGGCACAACTTCCAATAGAAAATTACTTATATTCAAAGATTCCTATGCTCATAGTTTAGTGCCTTTCTTATCCTATACTTATGGTGACATTACCTTAATTGATATGCGATATGTGAATACGGATATTACGAAGATTCTTCAGCTAACTGATTATGATGATATATTATTCATGTACAGTATCGATGTGTTGCTAAACACCAAGAACACATCAAAATTATCTTATGTGAACTATTAGAATGATAGTAAAAGAACCACTAGATCCAATCTCTGGATTTAGTGGTTCTTTTATTTTTATAAACGATCAATAACACTACAAAATTAATGAGCTATATTGTTTTCTTATCATTCAAGCTGTTATTCTTGATACTCAATTGATTGGGCACTATCAGGTTTTACATAGATAGTAACCTTGTCATCTTTCAAAGTAAAAATAATCGTATCACCATCTTTGATATTGCCTCGAATATAATTTTCAGCAATTTCATCTTCAATATGGCGTTGAATGGTTCTTCTAAGTGGTCTAGCACCATATTTGGGGTCATAACCTTTGTCTAGGATGAATTCACGGATATCATCTTGCATCTCTATCTTAATATGCTTATGCTTCGCTTCTTTGGTCACTTCACCAATCATGAGATCAATGATATCACGAAGTTCATCTTTATTTAATTCTGTAAAGACAACGGTCTCATCAATACGGTTAAGAAACTCTGGTCGGAATACCTTTTCAAGTGCTTCCTTACATTTACGCTCTAAGGAATCATAACTATTCTTACCGAAACCAATCCCATTGGTTTTTTGATCTGTTCCTGCATTAGAAGTCATAATAATCACCGTATTTTCAAAACTTACCACACGTCCAGTACTATCTGTTAAACGTCCATCTTCTAGTATCTGAAGTAAGATATTAAATACATCCACATGGGCTTTTTCAATCTCGTCTAATAAGATAACAGAATATGGCTTACGTCTAACCTTCTCTGTTAATTGACCAGCTTGATCGTAACCTACATATCCTGGAGGTGCTCCAATAAGTTTACTTACCGTATGTTTCTCCATGTATTCAGACATATCCAGTCTAATCATAGCCTCTTCACTACCATAGAGTTCATGGGCTAATGCTTTTGTTAGTTCTGTCTTACCTACGCCAGTTGGTCCAATAAATATGAAGGAAGATGGCTTATTACGTTTAGAGAATCCTGAACGGTTTCTTCTAATGGTCTTAGCCAATCGTACCACACCTTTATCTTGACCAATGACACGCTGATGCAATCTTTCTTCTAGATTCAATAACTTCTTGGCTTCCGATTCAGAGATACTTTGTACAGGAATCTTAGTCCAAGCTTCTATGACATAAGCAATATCTTCTTTGCATATTTCAATCGTATCACATTTTTTCTCAATCTCTTCTATACGTGATAATAAATTAAACTCCTTGACCTTACACTGCGCCGCTTGCTCATAATCGTCAGTAGCTGCTGCTTCTTCTTTTTCATCAATCACTTTTCCTAATTCTTTTCTTAAAGCTTCTAATTCAACTAAGCCTAAGTTCAATAGGTTTGCCCTTGAACCCGCTTCATCAATAACATCAATAGCCTTATCTGGAAGAAATCTATCATGAATATAGCGTTCTGACAGATTCACTGCATGTTCAATAATCTCATCGGATATGATTACTTTATGGAATGTCTCATAGTAACCTTTTATGCCTTTTAGAATCTCTATACTATCTTCAATACTTGGTTCATCTACTATAACGGGTTGGAACCGTCTCTCTAGTGCGGTATCTTTTTCAATATGCTTTCTATATTCTTCTAGTGTTGTCGCTCCAATCACTTGGATTTCGCCTCGAGCAAGGGCTGGTTTAAGGATATTGGCTGCATTCATAGCGCCACCTTCTGCTTCTCCTGCTCCTACAATATTGTGTACTTCATCAATCACCAAAATAACATTACCACAATCTCTTGCTTCATTAATAATCGATTTCATACGCGCTTCAAATTGTCCACGAAATTGAGTTCCTGCTACAACTGCTGTTAAGTCAAGCAAATATATTTCTGTTCCAATAAGCTTAGCTGGAATCTGATTCTCTACAATTCTTACAGCTAACCCCTCAGCAATGGCTGTCTTACCAACACCAGGCTCACCAATCAGCACCGGGTTATTCTTAGACCTACGATTCAAAATCTGAATGACACGATCAATCTCTCTGTGTCTGCCAATAATACGGTCTACTTTACCTTTTTTTGCATTATCCGTTAGGTTAATACCATAGGTATCCAGATACTTTCTTTTTGGTTTCTTCTTGGTTTTTTTCTTTGTTTTAACGCCTCCACCTTCACTTGGATTAACCTTTGTTTCCTCCACGTTGTCATGTTCTTCTGGTTGAAACTCAGAGGATTGGTTCTTTAATCCTGAAAACGCAGTGCTTAATAGGTTCATAAATGGATTGCCTTCTTCTGTATCATCTGAATTGCCTTCCATCATCCCCATAGAATTTGCTAGTTGATCCATGTCCACATTTTCAAACATGGTCATCATCTGCTGATTGACATTTTCAAATTCATCCGGACTCATGCCACTCTGACCGATTAATTGGTCAAGTGGTGCGATACCATTCTTCTGGGCACATGGTAAACATAAACCCATTCTTTCTTGTTTGCCATCTACTATCTTCGATACGAATACGACGGCTGTATTCTTATTACACATTGAGCATTTCATCTCTATCATCTCCTACACATAAACACAATATGGGTTAAACTACTTTTCTTTAGATCTTGCGACCTAAAAAATCAAAATCTTTATGTCAACTTACCTATTCTAATAAGTTTCGTGCGATATCATGTTCTTCTACTCACAATTTATATATTTCTATTCCTAACTTGAAAATTTCATTATTTTATTAAGGTAACATATTTCATTATATTCGTCTAGTTATTCCCTTAATTATTTATAGTTTTAACAGTTTATTCATAAATTCTATATTATTTATATACTATTATTTCCTTATTATACCACACTCTCATATTTTTTAAATCTTAGATCCTTATTCCATGAAGTAAGAATGGCTTCGTACTTAAAAGTTTCAAGAAAAATAGAAAGTAGAACTTTCTACTATAATAATAAAAAAGAAGAAAACCACAGTACTGACTGCGTGTCCTTCTTTTCATTTTATCAAATATCAAATGATTACCTTTTATTGGATTAACATAGCATCCCCAAAGCTAAAGAAACGATACGCTTCGGCTACAGCCTCTTCATAAGCATTCAATACATTTTCACGACCTGCCAGAGCAGATACTAACATAATAAGCGTTGATTCAGGTAAGTGAAAATTAGTAATAAGTGCATCAACTGCTTTGAACGTATATCCTGGATATATAAATATATCTGTCCATCCCTTTGATGCTTGAATGTGACCATTTTCATCTGCAATGGACTCGAGTGTACGGCTACTTGTTGTACCAACTGCAATAACACGACCACCTTGTGCCTTCGTTTCATTAATCTTATCAGCTTCTTCTTGGTCTACCCAATAATACTCAGCGTGCATGGTATGTTCTAGAATATCATCTGCTTTTACTGGACGAAATGTTCCAAGCCCCACATGCAAGGTCACGTATGCAATCTTTACGCCTTTATCTTCTACCTGTTTTAGTAGTTCTGGTGTAAAATGAAGACCTGCTGTAGGTGCCGCGGCTGATCCATTATGTTTAGCATAAACGGTCTGATAACGCTCTTTATCTTCTAATTGATGGGTAATATAGGGTGGTAACGGCATTTGACCTAATTCATCTAAGACTTGTTCAAAGATGCCGTTGTACTCAAATTGAACCATACGATTACCGCCTTCTACCACTTCTAATATTTCTGCTTTAAGAATACCATCACCAAATTCAATACGATCACCTGGTTTTGCTTTACGTCCTGGCTTAACCATGACTTCCCACTTATCATCCTGAAGTCGCTTAAGAAGCAAAAATTCTACTTTACCATGAGTCACCTCTCGACTACCAATTAGTCTTGCAGGTAATACACGGGTATTATTCAACACTAGACAATCGCCTTTGTTTAGAAGCTGAACCATGTCTTTGAATATTTTATGTTTAATATCACCTGTCTCTTTATCTAAAACCAAAAGTCTTGAGCTAGAACGATCCAGTAATGGATCTTGAGCAATTAATTCTTCTGGTAAATGAAAGTCAAAATCTTTTCTTTTCATGTGTAGTATTAGTCCTTTCAAAACCCTTTAAATCTAGGGTATATAATCATCAACCTTTTAAGAGTATAACAAAAGATGCACAGAAAAACAAGGTCTTATCTTACTTCTATGTTTCTATAATAGTATTTTAAAATCTCATCATATGAAAAACCTACACTTGCCATACCTTTAGCACCAGACTGACTCATACCCACACCGTGACCGAATCCTTGTCCAACAAATAAATAAGTATCTTTTTTCCCCTTGATGGATGGTATGCTATTAATATTATCTTGACTTATGATAATCATCTGCTCTGTATTATTACTTAGTTCTCTCGTTTGCCCAGAAGCATCAACCACATATAATCCTTCTTTTTCTTGATCAGAAATACCTCCCATACCTTGGACATGAAACTGACGTCTTGGTACATCTTTATCACTAACAACCTCAAACTTACGACTATTAAGCTTCAACCAAGTTCTCATGGTTTCTTTCTTAAGTATATGTTCTCCATTTGTGCCGACTATACGAAGATTCATCACCCGTCCTGCTTCCGTATATTCGACAGGTATTACATCTACAATATTTCCTATATGTACATCATAACTAGCTAATATAGCTTCTATTTCAGTAGCTGTAAGTTCCTTAGTCCAAGGGTCCTTATAGGGGTCTAATTCGTAAAGGTCTGGTATGCCTTTTAAGTAAGGAACGGTTCCATTCCACACGTTTTCACTATTTTCCGTATGACCACCACTGGTGGAAAAAAAGTAAGTAGGTACGACCTTGCTATTATAATAGACCATCATGTTTGTTGTTTCATTGACAGCTGTATTTGTGCTTGGGTACTCATGACCAAATCCTTTATAAGCTTGTGAATTCTGTGTATCACATAGCACATATGGCTTATCCTTATATTTAAGAACTATTTCTGACTGATAGATTGCAAAGTTACGTGCTGCTACAGCTTGTGCCTTTAATGCTTCTAGTGGCCAACTTTTTGGCATCTCAGAAGGAACCACACCGTATAAATAATCATTTAATCCAACTACATTAACTGCTGATACCCCTGGGTTGCCATATCTCCCAATTTCCATTCGCCCTCTATATTGACGATCACCTAAGTCGATAAATGCAACTTCTGTTTGATCCATAGATAAAAACTGTGGATGCTGATTGGTGTTTTCCATCACAATACCAATACCTGAAAAAGTCATGATGGTACGGCATCCGTTGTCTTTTACTGTATCAAATGTTAAGGTGTGTTTGGCTTTTATTTTATGACCTATAATCTTAGCTTCATTATCATTAGCAACTGCCACATACACTTTCCATACACCTTTCGTAAAGGTACCTGCATAAGCATCATAGCCATCAGCTTTAAGTGCATTAACAAAAGGTATTATGGCTATATAACTTGGTTGTATATCTTGTGAAACAAGATAAGTACCTGTGGCTGCTTTTACTGTATAACCATCGTTAGACATAAAAACATGTTCAGATACAAATTCATCCTCAAGAACATAGCCCATATTAATTGCCTTATTTTGAATATTAATGGAGCTGATTTGATCATATTTAGACAGCAATCCAATTCTTAATTCCTTATTATTCATTTTTTCTGCGTATATATCATTGGAACCAACTAATATCATTGACATAATCAGTACGATATTCACCCAAATAAATACTTTCTTCATCTTAATCCCCCTACATAACATCCTAAAACCTTTTCTCCTACCAGAAAAAAAGCACCTTACTTTTATTATAAAGTGCTTGTCCCTAAAAATCTACAACAATTTACCGATATAGTAAAAATTATCCATAAATTTCATATTTTTCATAGACAATTCAAGAATCCATAATGTTCATAAAGAGAACTGCATCCATACTGAATACAGTCCTCTTACTTATTATTGCCTATTTTGTGCCATGACTTATTTGTTTGCAAAGATAAAGTCACTACAAGGTGGAAATTTTATTTTACACTAATTCCTAAAGTACTTTACTAAAAAATTCCTTAGTCCGTTCATTCTGCGGACTTGCAAATACCTCTTTTGGTTTTCCTTCTTCAGCTATAAGTCCATCATCCATAAAGAACAATCTTGTACCTATTTCACGAGCAAATCCCATTTCATGGGTAACAACCACCATGGTCATGCCTTCCGCTGCTAACTGCTGTATAACCTCCAGAACTTCTCCTACCATCTCTGGGTCAAGGGCTGATGTTGGCTCATCAAATAGCATCACATCTGGCTCCATGGCTAAAGCTCGTACGATTGCAATACGCTGTTTTTGCCCGCCGGATAATTGTTTCGGATATGCATCTGCTTTCTCTGCCAGCCCAACACGACTAAGAAGCGCCTTAGCTTTCTCCTCTGCCTCAGCTTTTTTCATTCCCTTTACCTTAATGGGTGATAGGGTAATATTCTCTAATACGGTTTTATGAGGAAAAAGGTTAAATTGCTGAAAAACCATACCCATTTTTTGTCGCTGAACATTAATGTCATTCTTCTTACTTGTAATATCCACACCTTCAAATATAATCTGACCATCCGTTGGTTCTTCTAATAAGTTAAGACAACGTAAGAAGGTACTTTTACCTGATCCACTTGGACCAATGACTACGACAACTTCACCTTTTTCTATATGTGTATCAATACCTTTTAAGACATGCAAATCACCAAATTTTTTGTGTAAGTTTTTAACGTGTATCACCAGCTCTTAACCTCCTTTCAAGTTTACGCATAAAGAATGCAAATGTAGATGTTAATAGTAAGTATATAAGAGCTGTTACTAATAATACTTCTACAGCTGTACCTGTCTGAGAAATAATTGTATTAGCCGCTCTCATGATATCAAATGCAGCAATATAACCTACAATAGATGTTTCTTTTAATAACACAATAAACTCATTTACCAATGTAGGTAAAATATTTTTTATTGCCTGGGGAATAATAATATGTCGCATGGCCATACCATATGGCATCCCTAATGAACGTGCGGCTTCCATCTGCCCTTTATCCAGTCCTAGAATACCTGCACGTATAATTTCAGATACATATGCCCCGCTATTAATACCAAAGGCAATAGCACCTATAAAAACTTTAGGTAAATCACTCTGTGCAAACACCACCGAGTTAAAAAAGATCAGTTGCACCAATACCGGTGTTCCACGAATTATTTCTACATATATACTAGCCAGAACTGATAATATTTTGACATTAGATAATTTTAATAATGCAATGAAAACGCCTATTATAATACCTATCAGTGCCGCTAAAAATGTAATTTGTAAAGCAAAACTTGTACCTTTTATCCAATAATGATATCGGTTATAAGAACCTGCTCCCTCTTCTGGTCCAAAAACTAAATTTATAAATTTCATGATACCAGAATTTCCTAACAATATCCAATTCACCTTTTGTCTCACCTTCTTATCTATTTTTGCGATTCTTGTACGATTTATGTATATCTCTCATGTATCGTATATGTCTATGAGTCAACCTAGCCCATAGAAGAATCCAAGCTTCATTTAATCATTATATATATTAGGAGTACCTAATTCTAAACATATTATACGTTATATCCTTTTCACACCTTCAACCCACACCTTATCAACAAAAAAGTGTGCCATAGACACACATTTTTAAGGAGCTAGGAAAGCAAAACCTATAACAGGTGCTTTCCTATTGTTAGTACTTAGACTAACGTAGTTTCTCATGGTATTTACCAATGAGAAGTAAGGTTGAAAGGATATTGTTCAAGAGATTTGACTCTCTTGATCTATATAGAGAACTTATAGCACATGTCCATAAGTTCAATATATCATACTCATTACTCGGCTTCTTTTTCGCCAAAGTATTTTTCATACAGTGCGTCATACTCGCCACTTTCTTGTAACTCTTTGATGACTTCATTAATGGTTGCTAATAAATCTTCATCATCTTTATTGACTGCAATAGCATAAGCCTCTTTGGTTAATTCTTCTTCAAGAATCATAACCTTATCATTCTTACTGACAAATTTCTCTGCTGGCTTTTGATCAATAACAACTGCATCTAATTTACCATTAGCTAAATCCATAACTGCTGCAAAACCAGCATCATAAGATTCAACTGTAGCATCCGGAATATCTTTTGCTTCCATTTCACCGGTTGTTCCAAGTTGAACACCAATCTTCTTACCTTCTAAATCTTCTTTACCCTTAACAACATCACTATCTTTCTTAACAATAATGACTTGTGAAGCTATAAAATAATCTTGTGAGAAGTTAACTGATTTTGCTCTCTCTTCTGTATTCGTCATACCAGCAGCAATGAAATCAATCTTCTTAGTCTGTAGTGCTGCAATAAGACCAGAGAACTGCATGTTTTCTATCTTAAGTTCCAAACCTAATTTTTCAGCTACTTTCTTGGCTATTTCCACATCAAATCCAGTTACTTCCCCACCTGCAATGTACTCAAACGGAGGGAATTCAGCGTTAGTACCCATAGTAATGAACTTCTTTTCTTCTTTTGCTGGTTCTTCCGTGTTATCTTTTGCACTATCTTCTTCTGAATCCTTAGCTGTATCACCACTAGTTGCTGCATCTGCTTTCTCATTCTCACTTGAATCCTTTGAAGCACTCTTGGCTTGACCACAACCAATCATAAGCCCCATGGCAACTATAATTATTAATAATAAACTTATCATCTTCTTCATTTTACATTCATCCTTTCCCTATTCCATGTTGTTTTTATTTTTATACACAACATTGTATACTTATTAATGATTAAGCATGATTATACATTAAAGTGAATAATAATGCAAGTATTAATTTAGTTTTTTTTATTTTATACATTTTTCAGGCCTACTTTATGCATAATTTGATTTCCAGCTTATTACTTTAAATCTAAAAAAGGTACCTATTAGTTGATATCTATACTAAATTATACTATGATAGAGATACTATTTGCTCTTCATTAACGATAAGAATAGAAGGTGATCTCAATAATAGATATATGCCGTATATCAAGTGACTTATTAACCTATTCAGACAGTAGTGTTGTTGAGTATAAAATTCGAACTCAATTCTTACATGAAACTCTAAATATGTCTCATATAATGAACTTAAGACGTTCACTCAACAATAGTAAATGGGTTCTTGATGTCATTGCAGACCAAAGAGAGAATGGGGGATTTGGACGATTTCATTCAGAAAATACGAAGATCAAACAAAAGTATAAAACTACACAGCTGGCAGTCACTTATCTATATTATTTGGGATTAGCACGAGGTGATCTACCCATTGATAAAGCATGTGACTATATGGAAAGTCTTCTTAGTCATAATCAACCTTGGCCTGATTCTTGGGAGCATAATCCATGGTTTAGCTCAGGTGTGAACCTATTCATTACATCCAGACTATCGCTTTTCAGTTGTCATACAGATCCTTACAATCAAGTTGTTGATCAGTGGACCCGCATATTATGTGAAGCCTTTTCGGAGGAAGTGTATGACCCTCACAAAACAGATAAGATAGCAGAAGATATTATCGGTGTAGATATACACGATAGCTATATTGGATTAAATGCTATTCATAACATCATACTTTTTTCACAGAATACTACTAAGATTCCTAAAGAAGTACAGAAACATTACCTTACATGGCTACATACCTATAATAAGAATGTTTTTTACCTCACTGCCAACTTAACCAAGCCCCCTATGTCCATAACCAAGGATGCAGAATTAACAGATTGGCTTATTTTAATGGGACATTTATCACGATTTGATGGTTTTTATGATGAATTTGAAAATGAGCTTCATTGGTTAATGAGCTTATGCAACAAAGATTATCTATGGGATATGCATAAAGCATTATCGAAGTTTAAACTATCGGATCATTGGCGAAAACCAATTAATAGAAAAGTAGATCAAACTTTATATGTATTAGATATATTAAAAAAACCCTTGCTTAGTATAAACAAGGGCTTATTTTTTACTGTCTTAATTTTACATCTAACATGGTTTCAAGACCATTTAATATCTTATGCATTGTCTTACCAATCTCTTTTTCCTTTAACGTACGATCTTGAGCTCTAAAGGTTAATGAGAAAGCTAAAGACTTATATCCATCTTCAATCTGTCCACCAGTATATACATCAAATAGTTTGATACTCTCTAATGTCTTACCGCCACGTTGTTTAATAATCGCCTCAATCTGACCAACTAATACATCGTCTTTAGCAATTAAAGCAATATCGCGATTAATTGCTGGGTATTTAGCAAGTGCTTTGAATTCACGGTCAAGAGTCGATTTCTTAATAAGCGTAGGCATATCAATTACTGCCACATACACACGTGTATCAATATCATAACTATCGGTTACATCAGGATGAACCTCTCCAATGAGACCTAGCTCTTTTGTATTAAGGATAATCTTAGCTTGACGTCCAGGATGTAAATAAGGCACTTCTGCCTTAGGCTCATAGCTAAAACCTTCTGTAATACCAACACGTCCAAGAAGTGTTTCAACAGCCCCCTTCATATCATAGAAATCAACGTCACCGTACATACCAATCGTTAATTGTAAACGCTCATCTGGAAGCTCTATCAATGCTTCGTCTGTAGGTAAATAGATATAAGATAATTCATAGAGATAAGCACTTTCGTTACGACGATTATAATTCGTACCTAATGCTGTAAGCATACCATTGATAGTTGTCGTACGCATCATACTGAAATCCTCACCAAGTGGATTAGAAATCTTAACGCCATGACGCAATGGGCTATTTTCTTCTAGTTTTAATTTATCAAATACCTTAGGACTCTCAAAAGAGTAAGTCAAGGCTTCA
>JMSU01000082.1_pt1 | contig 56422 bp, 58 predicted proteins | sample 179011 | NCBI WGS metagenome assembly JMSU01 (sample SAMN02769580, study PRJNA246767) | bioreactor metagenome | isolation source: Culture-1 Bioreactor ArsB derived from microbial biomass from the upper 2 cm... | place: Germany: Bremen | collected day 87 after inoculation
CAAACTGGCATTTAATTTTTAATTCCTAAATATGGAGTCACCATGAGCAAGTTGCTCAAGGCCGTTGAAAAAGCAAAACGTAATAAGCGTTTACAGGAAGAACAGAATTGGGAAGCCAATGGGCAGCTTCATGCCAATCCTGCTGAATGTGATGGCAATCAAATGCTTGAAGATAATCAGGATTCGATTATTAATCCCATGCAGGATTATGATAGTGCTTCTGATGAAATGGCTTGTGAAGTTCCTAAATCTTTTTTTCAGGATGATTTGGTTTTGGACGAACTGGCACTTGCTAAAAACAGAATTTTGACCAAACACAGCTGTGCTTCTTTTACCGACATCTACAATCTTCTTCGGACACAGATACTGCATCGGACAAAAAAGAAAGGTCATAATGTTCTCATGGTGACCAGTGCAATGCCTGGAGAAGGAAAGACAATTACTTCAATTAATCTTGCTATCAGTATTGCTCGCGAAGTTGATCAATTTGCATTGCTTGTTGATACAGATATAAGAAAACCAAGTATCCATAAGTATCTCGGTATAGATGTTGAGCGAGGACTTTCTGATCATCTTTTGCATGATATTCCTGTTCATGAACTGCTAGTTAAGCCGGGAATTAATAAAATGTCATTTCTGCCTGCAGGGGAGCCTATTCGAGGTTCTACCGAGATCTTAGGTTCACCTAAATTGCAGGAATTGATATTGGAAATGAAAGACCGTTATCCTGACCGTTATGTGGTTTTTGACTGCCCGGATCTCCTGCACGCGCCTGATGCTTTAGTTTTTTCAAGCTACGTGGATGGGATTATTTTTGTCATTGAGGCAGGGAAGACTTCTCGAGAACATGTTCAAAAAGCCATGAGTCTTTTAGAAGGTCGAAATATAATTGGTGTTGTTCTGAATAAAACTGATAAAGAAAGCCTTGATGTGGTTCTGTAGGTGGTGCCTGTATGTATTTGGAATTTTATGGATTAAAAGAAAAGCCATTTAATATTTTACCTGACCCGGACTTTTTTTATTTAAGTCAGTGGCATCAGCAGGCAATTACTCATATTGAATACGGACTTATGAATGGTGACAGTCTTATTCTGCTAACCGGAGATGCCGGCACAGGTAAGACTTCCATTATTTATAAGTTGGTCATTGACAGATGTGAAGATACCCTTGTCGGTGTTATTTTCAACAGTGGTGTAAGTGGCGATCACATTGTGGAAATGATTTTGACTGAACTTGAGGCTGAGATACCGGAGAACCCCACTCCTGCATCGTGTCTTAATGCTCTACAGGATTTTTTGCTTGAGACTTATACCAGGGGTGAAAAAAAAGTTCTGCTTATCATGGATGAAGCTCAGAACTTAAGTGACGAAGCTCTGGAGCAGGTGCGGATGATCTCTAACCTGCAGGCCGGTAAAGATAATTTGATTTCCATACTTATGGTCGGGCAATCCGGTTTTCGTGCGCGGCTTAGGAAAGCAAGGTATAGTCAGATTGTTCAAAGAATTGTAGTGAGTGCCCATCTATCTCGTTTACGTGAACAAGAAGTTTCAGAATATATATATTACAGACTGCGCAAAGGCGGGGCTGAAGATCCGTTCAGTGTCTTTACCGAAGAGGCTATTGCAAAGGTCAGTGAGTACTCATACGGCGTTCCCCGTAATATTAATGTTATTTGTGAAGGGGCACTTATTTATGGTTTCGCAGATGATATTTGTCCTGTCACAGGTGAGATTGTTGAGTCATTTGCAAAAGAGCGTATAGAAGAAGGGTTGCTGACAGCCCCTGATCAAATTGACCGTGATGAACATTGTGATTTGAACGAATATGTTATCGGTCTTGAAAAACGTGTTGCAAGCCTTGAAGCTTCTGTCGGTATTGTGAAGCGTACGCTTGTGAAAATAATAAAAACTTTGAAACGGATTACTCAGCAGAAATAAATCAGGGAGAATTTATGCGGCTTAAACCGGTACTGATTGTATTGGGGTTGATATTTATTCTCTGCACAGTTCCTGCCGTATGCGGAGCTGCTGATTATTCTGTTTTCCAGAAGAGACCAAGATTATATTTTGATAAGCAAAAGCTCGAAGAACTGAGATCTGTAAGGGCTGAAGCTCCATATTCTTATTTTTTGAAAGTCGTTCGTAAAATAGGAAAAGCGCAGGTTGGCAGCCGGGTTCCTAACAACCTGTTGCGTTTTGATGCCAGTACATTGAGACGGCCAGCTGACGGGTTGCTCAATCTAACTTTCTATTACCTCATAACTCGCGATAAGACGGTTTTCTCAACTATTGAAGATTTACTACGTACTTTTAGCGTGAACCCGGACTGGGCTGGTAACGAGGATATGGGACCTGCTCATGTTCTTTATTCCATGTCACTGGCTTATGACTGGTTATATGATGAACTTTCCTCTCCCCTAAGATTACTGGTTAAAGATGCGATAGCAGATCATGCTGAAATCTTTTATGATTTAACCAGAAAGAAAAAAATATGGTGGTCGCAGAGCAAGGGGCTTCTGCAAAACCATAATTATGTAAATGTAGCATCCATGGCCATTGCAGGAATCGCTTTATATGGTGATGATCCGCGGGCTGTCAGATGGCTCGATGAAGCTGAGAGAAATTTTGACGCAGTATTGGGATTGCTTTCACCTGACGGTGCATCTCATGAAGGGGTAGGCTATTGGAGCTATGGTACGCTATGGCTTATGAATTACTACATGGCTCTGGTACCGGCTCAAGGCTTGGATAAAGTCCAGAATAGCGGTTTTTTTAAGAATACAGCCAAGTTCAGGCTTTATGCTTCTCTTCCAGGTTTTCATTACAATATCGATTATGCTGATTCTCTGGTTATAGATTATTATGGTCCGGGGGCTTTTTTGCGTTGTCTTGCTTCAATTTTTAATGACGGTCACGCTCAGTGGCTTGCTACCGAAATTGAAAAGCAGAAACGCAAAAGGTCGGTGCTTTGGCAGGATTACGTGTGGTATAATCCTGAAGTGAAAGCTATTTCACCGGAAAATTTACCCCGTTACGGATGGTTTGATAATTTAGGAATATTGCTCAGCCGTTCCTCATGGCAAAAAGATGCTTCGCTTTTGATGTTCAAAGCCGGTCCTCCGCAAGGCTTTCTGGCTCTTTCAAAGGGAGTTTATCCCGGGTCGCATATTCATCCAGATGAAGGTACTTTCAGTGTATGGAACGGGAAAAATGCTTTGGTACAGGATGACGGTTATGTTTTAAAAAAACTATCCTCAAGTCACAACATATTGACCTTCAATAAACAGGGACAGTTGGGTGAGGGGGGTGCGTGGTTTCTGCAATATGACTACAAGAAAGACAAAGGCACTACCCCTAGACCCAGATTTTTGGCAGGTGAAGATTATCAGTTTGTAGAAGTAGAGCTGGCCGGACTTTATCCTTCTTCTGTTCGTCCAAGGTCATGGAAGAGAAGTGTTGCGGTTATCAATGGTGCTGATATTTTTATTCGAGATAAAATTGTACCTGCACGTAACGTTCAAGTTGAATATCCTATTCATTTGACCCGCAAAGCTCGTAAGTCCGGTGGTGCAGTGTGTCTTGATTACGGTGTTGGGTATTCGTTTGATTTTATAGGGAAAGATGTTTCATCTAGCTTTAGAAGATACTCCCTGCCGACCAAGTCTATGGGTAAAAATATTCCCCGCATCGGCATGTTGTACACTGCGTCGCGAAAGACTTCATCGCCGTTTTCGATGGTGACAGCAATAGCTCGCGCTGCCGAAGGATGCATAGATTCTAAAACCGTGATTAACTTCGATGCAGCAAAAGACAGTGCCGTCGTAAAGTGTGTAAGCGGCGATTATAAAATAAATTTTTCATCGTTTAAGATTGATAAATTCTAGTCTGCCCGTTCTTTTGGAGTACTAATGAAATATGCTTTCTTGTTATATGACAGCAGGTCTGGTTCAACTTTACTGTCCTCATTATTAAATCTCTTTTCCGGGATAGTTGTTACTCAGGAAAGTGCTTTTATCCCTTTGGTTCTGGAAAATTTCAGTGATGAAACAAAGCTCAATGCTGATGGTTTAATCGATTTGCTTTACTCTGAGCCTCAGTTCTGTGACTGGAATATTGATAAAGATTTGCTGCACGAAAAATTATCCGGTTTAGGTGCGCTTAATTATCAGTCTGTTTTTGATACTATTATTGATGAGTATTTGAGAGTCAGAGAGGAAGCTGTGCCTGAAATTCTGGTTGTAAAAGGACCACGCTATGAATTTCATTTCAATTCCTTGAAATCTCTTTATGAGCAGCCATTCTTTATCAATCTGATTAGAGATGGGCGTGCTGTATACAATTCCAAGTTAAATATGGTTTCGGTGTCCGGCCTTAAAATGTCTAATAATGTTTTTCAGTCTGCCTTTGAATGGAAGAAAAAACTAAAAGGGGTGGCTGGACAGAAGGTTATTACAATAAGGTTTGAAGATCTTGTTAATGACAGTTCCGGAGTTGTTGAAAAATTACTTGATAATCTCAGTGTCAGCGCGGAAGGCAGGGAAGTTTCCTCCAGTCAGGAAGATTTTCATAAACTTATTGGAGGCAGTCAGAAACATTTGCACGACAATGTGAAGAAGGCTCCTGATAAAAGTATAGCCGTGAAGTGGAAGAAGTATTTGCGTGATGGTGAAGTGTGGCTTTATGAGAAAATGTGTGGGCAGGAACTTGTGCAAAATGGGTATAAGCTTCATGCAGATCCAGACACATCATATAGCGAGATAATTTACGTAGCAGCGCGTGATCTTGTTCATTGGTTCTGGCTCAAGGTGCGAAATTTATTTTATTATACTTTTGTTGATGGAAGCATTCTTCAAAAGCTGAAAGGTAAGCGTTTTGAGTAACAACCTTTCTACTTTTTATAAAATTGTTCTGGTCTTCAGTGCTAAGGTGGGCAAGGGAGTCGGAGGTTTGTTCCTTACATGGGCTTTAGCCCGTAAATATGGAGCTTTCGGGTCAGGGTTATTTTTTATTCCATATACTTTTGCATTCCTGTGCGCCCTTATTTCTCAGCTTGGACTTGGCAATGCGTGTATGAAGTTTGCGCCGGTGCTGAAGAGAGAAGACCCGAAAAATCTTTCTTTCTTATGGACATCCACTCTGCTGGTTGTCGGTCTTTTTTCACTTTGTTTATTGCTGGCAGTATTTATTGCGCCTGAATTTTTTTCATCTCTTGTTTTTAAAAATCAGGATAATACAAAGTATATTCTTTACGCCGCACCAATCATTGTCTTTTGGAGTTTGACCTATCTGATTATTTTTTTCAGACAGAGTCTTGGAGATGTGTCAGGGATAACCATTGTTGAAAATACGGTTATTCCATGGGGCATGCTGCTTATCGCCGGGTCTACGTTTATCGTGGATATGAGCGTGCTGCATTACGTGCTTTGCATATCCCTGTTGTTTGGAGCTACGTTTGTTTATGCTTTTATGTCAACGCGCAAGAAATATGATCTTCGTTTTTCGCTGGAACTCAATAGTTCCCTGACAATTAAAGATATCGTAGCTTATACTATTCCATTGCTTGTAATCGCTTTTGCTCAGAATTCTCTGGTCTGGATTAATACTCTCATTTTAGGCGGAATAGGGTCTGTTGCCGACTCAGCTATTTTTGTTTCAGCTATGCGTGTGGCGGTCAGTATTTCCATTTTGCTTTATACTTTTAACAGTGTTTATGTCCCGCATATTTCTTCCGCACATGCACGACATGATTTTAAAGTCATTAATGATTTATACAGTGATATAACTTGCTCATTATCCCTTTTTTCTTTTGTAATACTGGGGCTGTCGCTAATGTACTCTGATGTGATTATGTCAGCATTCGGTTCAGATTACGATGGTGGAACAGGATGTCTGCTGTTTCTCATTCTTGGTAATGTTTTCAGTTGCTACATAGGTCCTGTCGGGTATGTCCTGCTAATGGCGGGCAGGTCAAAGCTCGAAGCATTCAATACAGTCACAGCGCTTGTCGTAAACAGTGTGCTTTGTTTTGTTTTGTATAAAACTATGGGAGTCAGCGGTGCGGGAGCTGCTTTTTTTGTATCTTTTGTTCTTGTAAATATGCTTCGGTATATTCAGTGTAAACGGATATTAAGTTTACGTTGGTTGAATCGTCTTCAGGCAAGAATTATGGGGATACAGTTGGTTTTTTCATTAGCTTATCTGATAGTGCGTGAGTTCTCATTCAATCGCGAAGTTGTCGCAGTTGGCTTCCTTGTTTCTTATCTTTTAGTCAACATAAGTAGCATTAAAATTTTGATAGAAAAGATGAAGGTTAGTCATACTATCTAGATAATCATGAGGTAGTGGGAAAATGTCTTTCAAAATGCGAAAGGACCGGGCTGGAGGTTTCCCGGTCCTTTTTGCATTTTAAGGAGTGATGATGAGAAATGAAGACTGTATATATGTTCGGGTATTTTTTGAAGAAGATGCAGGGGAACAACTTCTTTCGCCCGTGTTGATTTCTATATAGCAGCAAGCGTGCCAAAATAATAAGTCAATAAAATAGATGTTATGATTTGAGTATGTCTTATGTGCATATGTCTTTGCACAATATTTTGCACATATGTGCAGCTTGCTGTTTCCTTTGCTGCACAATCATTCAGTTTTTCATGAGAAACACCTGTATGAAATAATAGCTACAGAAGCGTGAATTTTTCCTTATACTCTGTACATATTCTATTAAAGGTATTATGGTTTTATTAAAGAAGTAATAAAAGATCGTTTTTTATAAATTGTAAATTAATTTGTTCTCGTATTTATTGGAGGTTTTTATGCATACACGTTTGTCAGATGTTTATCTGAATCCTGAACTCAACGAAAAGATTGAAGAGGCCTGCCATAACCTCGGCATCAGTAAGAGTATGTTTCTGAATGTTCTTTTGGGAGAATTGTTCAGCAAGGCAGGGCCTGAAGATCTGTTCTATAACAGAGTGAAGCTTTGTGGTGAAAACGATAAACTCAGTGCCGATCTTAATGGCGGAGATAGAATCACCCACTAAAACTTACTGAAACCGAGGCGGATTATAATCCGCCTGTTTTTTTGCCAGCAGCTTCAAAAGCTGCTTTTTTTGTTTTTTACAGACTGAAAAAATCCTTTGGTGTCAATGTGTAAGCAGACATACCTCGATTGACAATAATTCCCCTACAAAATATACGGTTATTTTATATGTTATTCTTAACTTAAACCTCTATGGAGAGTAATAATGCGTTTTATTTTTTGGGGAGTTGTACTTGTTGCACTTTCAATTATGACTGTTGCACCTGTCTGTGCTGCTGATAAAATCAGTGGTGACGTCATTATGTTTCATGCAGGAAGCCTTTCTGTTCCGCTTGCTAAAATGGAGAAGGAATTTGAAGCTATGCATCCTGGTGTCGATATTAAAAGGGAAGCTGGCGGGTCTACCAAAATGGCCCGTATGATTTCCGAAGTCGGTAAGCCTGCGGACATTATGGCTTCTGCTGATTACGTTGTCATCGACAAAAACCTGATTCCTAATTATGCGGACTTCAACATCCGTTTTGCTACAAACCAGCTTGTTCTCTGCTATACTGACAAGAGTAAATTCGCAGAAGAAATCAATGCTGATAACTGGTATGATATCCTTTTAAAAGAGGGTGTTGTATGGGGACACTCTGATCCTAACCTAGATCCTTGCGGTTACCGAAGTGTTATGGTTCTCCAGCTTGCTGAGAAATTTTACGGTCTGCCGGGAGTTTACAATAAAATGGTTTCCAAGCGTAAAAAAGAGTGGGTTCGTCCTAAATCTGTTGAGCTTATCTCTTTGCTTAAAACAGGTAATATGGATTACGCATGGGAATATCTTTCCGTAGCAGTACAGCATGGTCTGAAATACATCACACTTGATAAGCATATCAATCTGTCTGATTACAAATACAATAATTTTTACAAGCAGGCTAAAGTTACCGTTACAGGTAAGAAGCCCGGTACAACCATTGAGCGTGTCGGAAAGTCTATCACTTACGGTATCACTGAATTGAAAGATGCTCCTAACAAGCCGGCTGCAACAGCATTTATGGCTTATATGCTTTCCCCCGAAGGCGGTTTAAAGATTCTTAAAGAAATGGGACAGCCTCCATTTGAACCTGCTATTGTTCCAGATGAAGGAATGGTACAAAATATGCCTGAAGCATTGCGCGGACTTGTAAAGGTCAAAAAATAGTAAGCCCATAAAAATCATTAAAGCCGGGGGATAATTCCTCCGGCTTTCTTTGTGGTATCAAATGAAAAAATTTCATCATATTTCTGTAAGTCGTGTTGTCTCCACTTTTTTGGTTCTCGGGTTCATTCTTCTTCCGCTTAGTCAGCTTATTTTAGGGTCCAGCATTTCTGAATTGGCAGAAACTATAAAGGACGCGGATGTACGTGACTCCATTACTAGAAGTATGCTTTGTTCCGGGCTTGCAGCAATAATTTCATTCGTTATTGGGACTCCATTCGCATACTTGCTGGCTCGTAAGGATTTCAAGGGCAAAGGGCTTCTGGAATCAATCATCGATCTGCCCATAATGATACCGCATCCAGTAATAGGTATCGCGTTGCTTAGTATTGCCGGTCGCAATCACTGGATCGGGCAGATGCTGCTTGATGCAGGGATACGTATTATGGGTACTTCCATCGGAATCGTGGCTGTTCTTCTTTTTGTCGGACTTCCGTTTTATATCAATGCTGCCCGGGATGGTTTTGCGTCTGTTCCACAACGTCTGGAAAATGCAGCCCGCACACTTGGCGCAAGTAGATCACAGACTTTTATGCGGGTAACTTTCCCTTTGGCGTGGCGCTCGTTGTTAACCGGGATGATTATGTGCATGGCAAGGGCATTGAGTGAGTTTGGCGCAGTTGTGATTGTTGCATATCATCCTATGGTGGCACCAGTTTTAATGTATGAGCGTTTTACAGCTTATGGCCTTTCATATTCAAGGCCTGTTGCAATCTGGCTGATATTCTTGTCGTTGGTTTTGTTCGCAGCGCTACGTATTCTTTCACGTGGTGTCAGGAGAGATGAGCTATGATATCAATTGAAAATTTAAGAGTTGAACTTCCCGGATTCGCCCTTGAAGATATTAATCTTCATATAGCTGAAGGTGACTTTTTTACATTGCTTGGTCCTACCGGTTCAGGAAAGTCTGTTTTACTCGAAACAATTGCCGGTCTTGTTCCCGTTGCCTCCGGTTCAATAAAAGTAGCAGGAAAGGATATCACTTACACAAGTCCTGAAAAAAGGGGGCTTTCAATTGTTTATCAGGATTATGCTCTTTTTCCACACCTGAGTGTAATGAAAAATATTATTTTCGGGGCCAAGTATAAAGGAATCAGTACAGATAGAGCAGAAGCAAAAGCTCGAGGCTTAGCTGAGATGCTTAATATTTCTCACCTGTTAGATAGAACTCCGCAACACCTTTCCGGGGGAGAGCGGCAAAGAACTTCAATAGCACGTGCTTTGTTAGTCGATCCATCAGTTTTGTTGCTTGATGAGCCGCTTTCCGCACTTGATCCTTCTTTTCGGCAGGAGGTGCAGGATCTACTAAAGTCGATTCATAAGGAAACCGGAATTACATTTGTTATGGTTACTCATGATTTTGACGAAGCACTTTATCTTGCTACTAATGGAGCTATAATTAAAAAAGGGCATCTTATCCGTAAAGGGCTAATCAGGGAAATATTTAATAGTCCCGGATCAAAGTTCGTTGCTGACTTTGTCGGTATGACTAATATATATGAGTGCCGCCCCGAGAATGGATGTGTAAGGATTGGAGATGTTTATCTACAGTGTGAATCAAAAGCAGATGGCGAAACATGTTATCTGGCATTCAGGCCGGAAGAAGTTTTACTTGGCAATGAAGTCTCACATACTGACCGGAAGAATTCTTTTCAGGCAACAGTTAAAGGAATCACTGTCGGTGGATTTTATGCGCGCATTATTCTGGAATATTGTGATTTGGAGCTAAACGCCCTTGTGCCGAGAAAAGTTATTGGAAATGGTGAAATTGAACTTGGAACAAATGTTTGCGCTGCTATCTCTCCGCAAAGTCTGCATTTATTTTAAACTGTTTGAGATTTCTTTTTTCCCAATTGCTGGATTACATTTCCAGCAACGATGAATATAAGCCCTACAAGGGTTGAAGGTAGGATCTGTTCACCCAGCACGAAGTGAATTAAGATCAAAGACAAGAAAGGTGAAAGAAAAATGAGATTGCTTACGCGTGAAGTTTTCTCTGTTAATTTTAAAGCATTCAGCCAGAGGGCAAAAGTTATTCCCATTTCAAAGAGCCCCACATAGGCTGCGGATAGAATTGCTGGGGCGGCTATAGGCGGTGGTCCTGAAAAAATGAACATGGCAACAGTAACCAGCGGCAGTCCCAGACAAAAATTAAGGAAAAGGCCCACAAGTGGATCTGTTTTGCTTTTGGTGTTTAATATCCAATACAAGGCCCAGATGATAGTACTGAGCAGCGCAAGAAAAACTCCGAATCCATTACTGAACTGAATATTGAGAAGATTTCCGTGTGTTGAGATTACAACCACTCCCATATAGCTTGTAAAGATAGCCAGCAGTTCCCGCACAGTCATTTTTTGCCCTAGCAGAGGAATGGACAGCAGGGACAGGGTGATAGCCCAGGTGTAGTTTAATGGCTGGGCCTCCTGAGCCGGGAGCAGGTCATAGGCTTTGAAAAGCACTATGTAATAAATAAAAGGATTCAGCAGACCGGGGAGAGCATTTTTGAGCAGTTCTTTTTTGCTCATTTTAATTATCTGAACAGTCTTTTTCTGAACCGTAAGAATGCCCAGTAGAGATAAGGTGGAGAATATTACTGCGTAGAAAAGCAGGTGAAGCGGTTGCATGTAAGAAAGTGCAATTTTGAATGCAGATGCAACTGTTGACCAGATAAGCACAGCACAGAGTCCGTATATATATGCTTGTTTCTGATTTTTTTGCTGCATTCTATTTATCCTTAAAGTCACATTTATAATGATCCGCAGTCATTTCCGGTATTGCCTGAAATTAATTATTGGTGCATGTAACAGTGCATTCGAACTATCAAATAATGAATGATAATGATAGTCTGAAAAGAACTTGCGGGAAGCTGCGGTTCATCTTTTCGGACTGCCTTTAGAATAAAATTGGGAGGGTGAATGAAGATTACTTTTATGGGAGCAGCGAAGACTGTTACAGGTTCATGCTATATTATTGAAACTGAGAATGCTCGATTTGCCGTGGACTGCGGGTTGCATCAGGGTAATGCTGAAATAGAAAAACGTAATCGCGGGATGAGTGACTATCGTCCTAAAGAGTTAGACTTCATCCTTATTACCCATGCTCATATTGATCACACCGGACTTTTACCTGCTGCTGTCCGCCATGGGTTTGATGGTCCTATTTACATGACTCAGCCTACCCGTGATTTGCTCGATATTATGCTTCTGGACAGTGCTTACATTCAGGAAATGGAAACAGAATGGGCCAATAGAAAAAGACTTCGCAAGGGTCTTGCTCCTATAAACCCGATCTATGAACAGGAAGATGCTACAGCTACAGTTCCTATGATGCGGACCATTCAATATGGCGCCGCTTTTGAGCCGGCTGAAGGCATTACTGTAAGTTTCCGTGATGCCGGACATATTCTGGGGTCAGCTTTTATTGAATTGTGGGTAAAAGAAGGTAATGAGACTACTAAAGTAGTTTTTTCCGGAGACTTAGGACATAAAGATCAGCTTATTGTACGCAATCCGAGTATCATTGAAAAAGCTGATTATCTGCTGATGGAATCAACATACGGGGATCGTAATCATAAAGACGCATCCAACAGTCTTGATGAGTTGGCTCAGGCCATTGAGTGGAGTTATTCGCAAGGGGGAAAAGTTGTTATCCCTGCTTTTGCCGTAGAACGCTCTCAGCAATTGATTTATTCTTTATTTCTGCTGTACAAAGATGGAAAATTACCCGCGGATATGCCTGTCTACCTTGATAGTCCTCTTGCTATCCGGGCTACCGAAGTGTTCAGAAACCATCCTGAATTTTTTGATATGGATACTAAAGAAATGCTTCACAACGGTGAAGATCCATTATCATTACCTAATTTGAAATTTACTCTTGATACAGAGTCATCACAGGCTATCAATAATACTGACGGTCCTGCTGTCGTAATTTCTGCTAGTGGCATGGCTAACGCCGGACGTATTAAGCATCATTTGCGTCACAATATTTGGAAGAAAAATGCCAGTGTTGTTTTTGTCGGATATCAGGGTGTCGGTACGCCTGGGCGCAGACTGGTTAACGGCGCGGATAACATCACCATTTTTGGCGAAAAGCTGAAAGTTGAAGCCAGAATTTTCACAATCAACGGTTTTTCCGGTCATGCTGGACAGGATGAAATGATTGATTGGCTGAAAAACTTTGACAGTCCTGCCATGAAAGTCATATTGACCCACGGCGAGCCTAAAGGCCAGAAAGTTCTTTCTGCACTTATCAAGCAGAAGCTTGGCTATAAAGTACACATTGCTGATTATCGTGAAGAAGTCATGCTTGTTCCCGCTGGGGAGATGCAGCCTGTTGTCAAAGGAAAACCTGTACAGCCTCAGGTTGACTGGGATTTTCTGCTTAAAGATTCTGAAAATCTTTTTGTTGAATTTAAGGATCGGCTCGATAAGGTTAAGGCTCAGCCTTTTATCAGTCAGACTGAGCTTCGGGATAAACTTCTTGATATCAACCGTCAGGTTATAGAATTAATTTCGGAATTATAAATAATGAGACTTATAAGCGGGAAATACGGCGGGCGAGTGATTAAGACCGCCAGTGGGCCCGGATATAGACCTGCTACCTCCAAGGTTCGACAGGCAATCTTTTCAATGCTTGAATCCAGAGGGATTGAGTGGGACGGTTTGCGTGTTGCCGATATGTTTGCCGGTAGCGGGTCACTTGCAATTGAAGCTCTTAGCAGAGGCGCAGGGTATGCTTTTTTTGTTGAGAAAAACGGACGCGCTGCGGCTTTGATAAGTAGTAATTTGAAAGATTTGGGAGCGTCTCCCAAAGAATATAAAGTGTTTAAGACAGATCTTTTTAAGGTTTTGTCCAAAACTCCTGATAAACCATTTGATTTGATTTTTATTGACCCTCCTTACGGATACGATCTTCTTCCCAAGGCTCTGGACGCAGCTCTTGAGAATGGTTGGCTTTCCGAAGACGGATTTGTGCTGGCAGAAGTAGAGGATAAAGTAGAGCCTCCTGAGTCACAGTATGTGGATGAACTCGATCTGTTGGTTAACAAACTATATGGTCAAACAAGGATATTGTTATGGCAGAAGTAAAGCCGGTTACAGCTGTTTTTCCCGGGACATTTGATCCATTTACCCGCGGACATTTTTCTTTGGTCATGAGAGGGATTAAAACTTTTCATAAAGTTATTGTTGCTGTTGCGGGCAGTACTTCCAAGAATTGTAAATTTTCACTGGAAGAGCGCGTGGATATGGCCAATCGTATTTTCGCTCATCATCCTCAGGTTGAGGTTGAGTCTTTTGACGGATTGCTGGTTCACTATGTGGAGCAAAGTCCTGCAAATGTAATCATGCGTGGTCTTCGTGCCGTTTCTGATTTTGAGTATGAATTCCAGATGGCTCTTATGAACCGCCGTCTTGATAATGAAATCCAGACAGTTTTCCTGATGACAGATTACAAATGGATGTATCTGAGTTCTTCCATCATCAAAGATGTGGCTGTGAATGGTGGCGATATCAAGGGACTCGTCCCGCGCCAGATTTATGATGAAGTCATTGAAAGGCTCACTCCTGCCGGAAAATAAGATGAATCAGCGTAGACCTGTAGTATGTATTCTCGGGCCGACCGGGGCTGGAAAAACGGCCACATCTCTTGGTATGGCAGAGCGTTTTTCTGTGAGGGTTATCAATTTTGATTCCCGGCAGGTTTATGTCGATTTTCCTGTTATCACAGCCCAGCCCAGCCTTGAAGAAAGGGCGGTTTGCCCTCATGAGTTGTATGGTTTTTTGCCTTCTACTGAAGTTTTGAATGCTGCCGGATTTGTGGAGCTTGCCGAGAACAAAATTCAAGAGACTTCTCCTGATGAACTCCCTGTGCTTGTTGGTGGAACCGGAATGTATTTGCGCAGTCTTACTTCAGGGCTTGCTCCAATCCCTGATATTCCGGACGCCATAAGGGAAAAAATCAGGAAAAGAGCTGAAGAGGAAGGCGGACCTGCACTTTACGCTGAGCTTGAGAAGATTGACCCTGAGTATTGCAAACACACACATCCAAATAACCGACAGCGTAATGCCCGTGCCCTGGAAGTCTTTGAAGCAACCGGGAAGAGTTTTACATGGTGGCATAATCGTGAGGTTCCTCCTTCTCCGTACAGCTTTCTTAAAATAGGAATCAGGGTTGATCTGGATAAACTTACACCGCTGCTTAATTTGCGTATAGATAAGATGATTGAAGACGGAGCAATTGAAGAGGCCCGTAAGGCTTGGGAACATTGTCCAGATGAGAATGCACCTGGGTGGACGGGGATAGGATGTGCTGAGCTTCTTCGTTATGTGAAAGGTGAAATTGATATGGATGAGGCTAAGCTTCTCTGGGCCAAAAATACCAGAGCTTATGCCAAGCGGCAGCTTACATGGTTTAACCGTGAAAAGGATATTGTGTGGTTTGCACCGCATGAACATGGGAAGGCTGTGGAATATACAGAGCAATGGCTTGCGGATTGCGCTCGGTAAGGATAATACTATCCTGACAGGATTAACTCTGAATTATCACCTCTGGAATTAAAATGAGACTATATAAATTTTTATTACTTTTTATGCTTTTGACTTTTTCAAGCATTGCTTATGCAGAATCTCCAGCTGTGAACAGCGGCAATGGATTTGGCGGGCTTATTGTTAAGAAGGAAGGCGCAAAAATCAATTGGGGAAATGGTTTTATTACCGCAACCTCGGAAGTTCTTCCTATGCAGGATACAATTGATCCCATCAGGACGCGTGCTTTGACTGTTCGGCAGGGCGGTGTTGAGTCCCGTAAGCTTTTATTGGACAGTGTCCTCTCTATACAGCTTGATGGTCGCAGAAAGGTTTCTTCACTATTAAAAAATGATATCAAAACCATGAATTCCCTGCGTGGATTTGTACAGAATTCATTGCTGAGTACTGCGCTTGCTGAATCCGGTTCCGTTGAAGTATCCGCATCGCTCAATATTCGTAATGGTTTGTCATCCATTATTATTCCGCCGACTATTCCGTTTCTTTCCGGCATAGCTCCGACTATTTCCGGTAAACGCAATGAGGGAGCAGTAATGCTTGAACTTGCGGAAAATGGAGAGGTGGCAGGACGAGAGGCAACCGTACATAGTGGAATAATTATTGATGCTAGAGGTTTTAATCTAACTCCAGTTCTTTTGCCTTTGATTTATGATGGCAAAGGAGTTGGTGTTTATGGGCCTTTTGCTGTGAGTCGGGAGTCGGTTTTAAAGCATGGACTGGTTGCTTATATGGTGGATGACGCTTCTGAAAATGTTCGTTCCAGAGTCGGGAATTTTCCGTTGGTAGTAAAGCCCGTTAATACTCAGGGAAATAAGAAATGCAATCTTGTTTTATCTCTTGATGCAGGAGTTAAGGTCAGGGCCGTTTTGAAGCGTAAGTCTGTTGTTGATAATTGTGCAGTGGTTATTCTTGTGGATGGATCAAAAGCAGAAATTGTCATGGAAGAGAGTACTTCAGAGGGTGTGGATGTTGCTGTAGACAAAGTAGATACTTCTACAGTTGATTCTGGTAACGGAATACAGGAAGATTCTTTGGATGATAAAACAGCCGTCCCGGCTCAGTAGTAAATAAATACGGATCGGAGCTACAAGTTGATTTCTTATTTTGATATAAAAAAAATTTTGTTTGGTTTTTTGGCCGTTGTTATTCTGGGCACTGCTAACCCTGCCAATGCGGTTAAAGTTCAGATTTTCAAACCTGTTGACCCGCAGAAAGAAGTATCTCCCCGTGTGTTTCGCGATGAGGCTGTTTCGCAGGCATTTGCACAGGCATTGTTTTCCGAAGCAATGCGTATGATTCCTGGTTCCCTTTCTCCGGAAAGAAGTGAAGCTTTGAAAGAGGCATTTGGTCAGCGTTACGAAGAATACATTGCCGGTTATAAAGACATGGATGTTAAGCAGAGTGAAGATGGTGTTTCGGTACGCATTGATGTGAATGTTAACCGAAAATCTTTGCGGGCTGCTCTGAAAAAAATGGGAATGTTCGTCTCTGCGGGTCAGATGATTCCATCCAATATCTTGGTGTCCAATGAAAAATATTCTCTGAATGATGAGCAGCAGGCTGAACAGAATGAAAAGATAAACAGCCTCATTGCTTTGTATGCGATTCAAAATGCTACTGTTTCAGGTGATGTTGAAAAGGTTGTTGAATTTTCTGTGCGCCATGCGAGTAAAAAAAGATGGAATGGTGAACTTAAATCCACACATGGAAAATGGTTTGCTTCAGGCACCAGCATGGAAAAAGTCTGGCGTAATCTTTGGGAAAGATATTATGGTTCACAGGATACACAAGCTCTTATGAATCCTAAGGCAGTGCTGGTTGTTAACGGATGGTTTAACCCCGAAGGTGTGCGTGAGTTCGCCCGTAAATTAAAATCATGGGATTCTGCAGTTCAGGAAGTGCAGCTTTTAGATGTTGAAATGAAACCTACAGCAGTTTCAGCAAGCTGGTCTCTTGAAGTTTCTGATCAATGGGTTTTACGCAGCTATCTCAATGACTACCTTCCTCCGCGCGGCCTGACATTTAATCTTAAAGGTTTGACTGAAGAAAAAGAGTAGGCGTCAGCATAAGCAGCCAGCGGCCTACTGAGTTCCTTTAATAATAGCGTCAATGGGCGTTAAAAATTGAGGTGAGACCTGTGGGCAGTCAGAAAATTTGGACTATACCGAATCTGATTACTATTTTTCGGATATTGCTTACGCCGGGATTTGTGATTGCTTATCTCGACCAAAGTTTTTTTGTTGCATGGGTTATTTTCGTGGTGGCAGGTTTTTCTGACGGGTTGGATGGTTTTCTTGCTCGTGTTCTTGATCAACGTTCTGAATTTGGAGCAATGATCGATCCCCTTGCTGATAAAATATTATTGGTAACTTCTTTTCTGTGTCTTTCAACTCAAGGATATATCTCGGATTGGCTTACTGTGCTGGTTATCTCACGTGATTTAATTATTGTGGGGGGGCTTAGTCTTCTCAAATTTTATGGAGTTGAGGTTGAAAAGAGAATTTCTCCGCTTTGGAGTAGTAAAGTAACAACCGCACTTCAGATTCTGGTTGTTTTTTCTGTTCTTTGCAAGCTTGCTTTTGAATTGGATATCAGTTTTATGTTGCCGAAGCTGGAAGTAATAACTGCAGTTTTCACGTTTGTTTCGGGGGCAATTTATCTTAGGCGTGGAATGGCAATGTTCAGCGAGGTTGAGAATAAGTAAAGCCCCGACTTACTTACGTAAACCGGGGCTTTGCATACAGCCTCTAAAAACAATCTTATGATTGCTTAAGCGTCTTTGTCTTTATCTTTTGACGGAGTTACGTCAATTTCTTCAGACTCACTGCTTGCTTTTTTGAAATTTTGAATTGCACGGCCCAGTCCGCTTCCTACTTCAGGAAGTTTTTTAGCCCCGAAGATCAATATGATAATACCCAAAATTAATAGAATTTCTGTTATTCCTAAACCGAACATCTTTATTCCTCCAATGCTAGACGGTAGAGAACTTTTACACGCGCAGAGCAGTAAGGTCAAGAATGTCTTCTTATCCCGGAACGGCACGTAAAATTTGCATTTTTAGACTTTACAAACTTTGTTTGCGTACATAACTCATCGTTTAAACATTTAATGGTTTTACAGCATATGACAGTATGGCTGCCCAAGGGGAAATTTTGGCTAAAGTAACGAAAATGCCAGGGCGTATGTGTCGCTTTTATTTAAGCGGGAGATGTGCGTATGAGGAAATGCTGAATCCGGGATACAACAGGCAGTGGCGGTGTAAAGTGATTCAGGAGCTTGAAGGGGAGTACGATAAACTTTTGCGTCAGGCAGAAAGTTTTAATCTCGATGAACAGGCTTTTTCCGAACTTTGGGAACAAAGAATTGATGAACACTTGAAATCTAAGGTGGTGTGTCGCAAGATGATACCTCCTGAAGACGAGGAGGATCTTTTTTGTGCTGTTGTGCACGATGAAGTCTGTCTTCTTGAAATGCCTGTATGTGATGGCATCTGTACTAAGTTTAAGCCTGAGAAAAAATAAATTTTCGATCAGCCGGACATAGTGTCCGCCTGTGTTTCATATTTTGAGTAATTAATTAAAGTAATGGAGCCTTGCCGTGTTGATATATTTCCCGCAACTGCATGAAGAATTGGTCTCTGAGAAAATAGAAGGCGTTTCTCTTTTCGATCCAGGCGTTGATCGTGAGCTTACTTCTGATGTCTCTGTCTTTCGTCCTGATAACCTTCCTGTGGAACCGCAAGTCTGTCGACGTATGGTTGATGATTTCGTCAGTTATGGCGAGAGCCTCGGCGATATGTTCAAATTGATTACCAATCCTATGTCCAGCGATAAAGATCAGTTCGGTGAAAGATCATCTGCAATTGAAAACGAACTTAAAGCACGTATTTCTCCCGAGGTTGAGGAAGATGATACTGAGGCTGCAAGGATTAAGAATCAGGTGGTCTTAGCCCTCGTGTATGCCTATGAGGAGAAACATCTTGAGCTTGCCGGTCTTGAGCAGAGTTTAAGTGACAAGTGGTCAGGATTTGGTGAAAGTCTTGGCCTTGATGAAGATGAGGATGACCGCAAAACGATGGCTCTTGGTGGCCTTATTGCAAATGTACCGGGAATTAGCGGTGGGGATATCCTTCTTCCATGGCAAAAAGTCTTGGAAGGTTTTTCAGTCCTCCTACCTGAAAATTCAATGCTTGTGACATCTGATATTGAAGCGGTTTCTTTCTGGCGGGATCGTGATTTCGATTTTTATGAAAAGGAAGGATTACTTTTTGAAAAGGCACTTGTCCTTCGTTCAAAAGTCTGGAAGCTGTTGGGATTATCCAGTCTTCCAGAAGAAAAGCCGTGGCTGGATCGTGAGTTTACAATCGTTTTAGCCCCGCAGCAAATAGAAGATTAAAAAGGAGATCGCCTAAATGGAAGCAATACATCTAAGTGACGTAACTCCTCCAAGCGTATTTAAAAAGATCAAAGGTGTCATTTTTGACTGCGATGGAGTGTTAATTAATTCATTTGAATCTAACAAATGGTATTACAACTGGTTTAAAAAGAAGTTTGGCCTTGACCTGATGACCTCTGACGAGGAAAAATTTGTGCATGCACACACCCATGCCCAATCTATGAAGCATATATTACCTGAAGATGTTCATGAGAAGGCTTTTGCTCTTTGCGGGGAACCGGAATTGAAGGAAGGCCTTAATTATATTCAGGTTGAAGAGGGGCTTGCCCGTCTGCTTGAATGGCTCCGAACCCACAATATCCGTATGGGAATAAATACCAATAGAACTGATACGCTTCCTATGGTGTTGCAAAAGTTTGATATTGAGGGCTTTTTTTCACCCATGGTGACTTCCACAACCTTACCAAATTCTAAACCCCACCCTGAAGGTGTTCATTATATTTTGAGCAAATGGGGCATGAAGCCTGAAGAAGTCGTATATATTGGAGATACTTGGGTTGATGAAAGCTGCGCGGAAAGAGCCGGAGTTGAGTTCTGGGCTTATCGTAGTACCGGACTGAATGCCCGGTTGCATATCAATGATTACTGGGTGTTGCGTAATCTGCTTGAGAAAGCTAGAAATAGCGTCTGGGATGAATGCGGTTGTAGATAGAAGTAGTTTTAAAATGAGGTGCTAAGTCTTGCTATAATTATATTCAAAAAAAAAGAATAGTTAGGGTTGGTCAGGTATGTTTATAGCATCTCAAATTATTAATTTGTACTCAATTGTCGCAAAAAGACTAAAAAGAGTTGATTCTTGATCTGTGCTGTGACAATTTAAAGTCAAGACTGGAGGCATTGCCCTTCCGGTTTAGTCCATTAGGAGTTGATTGAATGGATATCATAATTGGATCTTTGGTTGAAGTTATTAGTACGCTTTTGAGTCTTTATATGTGGGTGGTTATCATTTCCGCTCTGATTACATGGGTGAACCCTGACCCTTACAATCCTATTGTGCGTTTTCTTCGTAGCGCAACTGAACCTGTTTTTGCCAAAGTCAGGCAGTATCTTCCTTTTGTAAATATTGGTGGTTTTGATCTTTCCCCCATCGTAGTTCTTCTTGTTATCCAGATACTTAATAATGTCTTGATGCGTGGTTTTGCTCGTTTGGCTTATGGAATGTAAAACCCGGAGGTGGGTATGAGTCTTTCAAAGATTGACTTACTCAATAAAAAGTTCTCTAAATCATTATTCGGGTACTCTAAAAGTGAAGTAGACCAATTGATGACTGAGCTGGCTGACGTTCTCGGTGCAAGCGCCGATGAGAAGAAGCAGCTTATGAAAAAAGTAGGTCGTCGCGAAAATACCATCACAGAATTCCGTCAGAGGGAAGAAACTCTGCGTGATACACTGATGACTACCCAGAAAATGGTTGATGATCTGAAAGCGACTGCCAGAAAAGAGGCCGAAGTTATTATTAATGAGGCTCATTCAAGAGCCGAGGTAATTCTTCAGCAGGCCCATAATCGTCTGGCTCAGATCCATGAAGACATTAATGAGCTGAAAAGACAGAGAACAAGGTTCGAGGTTGAATTAAAAGGCCTTCTCGAATCCCATCTCAAAACCCTTGAAATCGGGGATCCTGAGCTTGAGAAAGTTGAGGCCATCGAATCAAAACTTAAATTCTTCAAAAAAGCCAAGTGAACGAAGTTATAACTGAATTACCCTCTTACATCAGACCCTGCGGAAACCGCTCGTGGAAAGTTTCCGTATGGGTACAGCCCGGTGCCAAAAAAGAAGGCGTGACCGGGGAGTATCAGGATAGCGTGCGTGTACGCATAAATGCACCTGCAGTTGATAACAAAGCGAACAAGGCCCTTGCCAAGTTTATTGCAGCCCGTCTCGGGCTCAAAAATCGTAATATTTCCATCGCATCAGGACAAACAAACCGTAAAAAGGTTTTACTGGTTGAGTCCGATGTTGAACCGCGCTGGGCTGGTATAATTCCGCCCAGTGCCTGAATTGCAACCCTTTGCAAAGGAGTTTCAAATGGAACAGAGAGAAATTGATCTGATCGAGCAGCTAGTAGGACAGGACAGTGAAATCGGTGCCCTATGGACTCAGCACAAAGAATACGAAAAGATTATTAATAAGATGGAATCCAAATCATACCTGAGTGAAACTGAGACTCAGGAAGTTAAAGAATTGAAAAAGAAAAAACTCGCTGGGAAGACAAAGCTGCAAGCTTTGCTCGACAAGCATAACTAGAAGGGAGAGTAGCTATGGAGCTCACCGGAGCTCAGATATTTCTTGAATGTCTGAAAAGGAGGGTGTTGACGTCGTTTTCGGTTTCCCTGGAGGAGCCGTAATTGATATTTACGACGAACTGCCCAATTATCCGTTTAAGCATATATTAGTAAGGCACGAACAGGGTGCAATCCACGCTGCTGATGGCTATGCCAGAGCAACAGGAGAGGTCGGAGTTTGCCTTGTAACATCCGGCCCCGGTGCCACCAACACAGTTACCGGTATCGCCACAGCGTATATGGATTCAATTCCGGTAGTTATCTTTACCGGACAGGTTCCGACTCCGCTAATTGGAAACGATGCGTTTCAGGAAGTGGATATTGTAGGAATTACCCGTCCCTGTACCAAGCATAATTATCTGGTTAAGGACATTAAAGACCTTGCCTACACAGTCAGACAGGCCTTTTATCTGGCCCGTACCGGCAGACCCGGCCCGGTTTTGGTTGACCTGCCTAAAGATATTATGCAGCAGAAATTCGAATTCGAATGGCCTGAAGATGTATCGCTTCGGAGCTACAACCCGAATCTGAAACCGCACACGCGTCAGATTAAAAAAGTCGCTAAATTGATCGAAGAGGCAGAAAGGCCCTTGATTTATGCTGGCGGAGGGGTTATCAGCTCTGGAGCTGAGGATGAATTGACATGGCTCGCCAAGAGTCTGAACATTCCGGTGACCGCTACTCTGATGGGGCTGGGCGCCTATCCCGGTAATGACCCGCTATGGCTGGGAATGCTTGGGATGCATGGCACTTATGCCGCAAACATGGCTATCAATAATGCGGACCTCGTCCTGGCAATCGGGGCGAGGTTCGATGACCGTGTGACTGGTAAAGTCAGCACGTTCGCCCCTAAAGCCACTCTTGTTCATATCGATATTGACCCCACTTCAATTCAAAAGAACGTAGCAGTACATGTACCGCTTGTAGCAGATTGCAAGAGCGCACTGTCTGAATTAAAGAGTGAAATGGAGCCGAATCTGGATTCGATAGACTGGGAAGTTTCCCACGCTGTCTGGGTCCGTCAGGTTCAGGAATGGTCTGAATTACATCCTCTGCGCTATAAGAAAGGTGGCAAATTCATTAAACCTCAATTCGTAGTCGAAAAGGTTTATGAAATCAGTAACGGAGACGCAATTGTCGCCACCGAAGTCGGACAGAACCAGATGTGGGCTGCCCAATTCTATAAGTTTAAAAGTTCTAAATCATTTCTTTCGTCAGGTGGCCTGGGAACCATGGGGTATGGTTTTCCTGCCGCTATCGGCGCACAGATGGCATTCCCCGACAAGCTCGTGGTGAATATTGCCGGAGACGGTTCCATCCAAATGAACAGTCAAGAATTGATGACTGCTGTCTGCAACAACCTTCCAGTAAAAATTGTTATTCTTAATAATGGCTATCTCGGAATGGTTCGTCAGTGGCAGGAACTTTTTTACAACCGGAATTACTGTGAAACATGTATGGATGCACAGCCTGACTTTGTTAAGCTGGCAGAAGCATATGGTGCAGTAGGCTATCGTGTTACTGAAGAAAAAGATGTCGAGCCGGTACTCAAAGAAGCGTTTGCCAACGGCAAAACAACAATTATTGATGTCCGGGTTGATCCGGAGGAGAACGTGTATCCCATGGTCCCCGCCGGAGCTTCTTTAACCGATATGCTGCTCGTTTAGGAGGCTGTGATAATGAGACATACTCTATCCGTTACAGTGGAAAACGAGCCCGGAGTTCTTTCCAGAGTAGTAGGGCTTTTCAGCGGACGCGGGTTCAATATTGAATCCCTCAACGTAGCTCCCACTCTGGACGAGGGCGTTTCCCACATGACTATTACCACCATCGGCGATGAGCATATTATTGAGCAGATTGTTAAGCAGCTCAGAAAGCTTGTTACTGTAATCAAGGTTGTAGACCTCACTGAGCACAAGTCGGTGGAAAGGGAAATGGTCATTCTTAAGGTTAATGCCGAAGATGCCAAGCGTGCAGAAATATTACGTGTTGTAGATATTTTTCGCTGCAAGGTTGTCGATGTGAGCGTGGACGAATTGTCCATCGAAGTCACCGGCGATCACGGCAAGATCGAAGCCTTGATCAATCTGCTAGGCAGATTTGGTATCAAGGAAGTCGCTCGCACTGGCACTGTCGCCATGAAGCGTGCTTTGCAAATTTAATTAAATTTCAAACAAATCGGGCATAGTCTCTGCTCTGGATGGCCTTTTTCAAGGACGGGCTTTCCGGGAAACTATAGTTGTGTTTCGTGTCCGAGACAAAGAAAAAATCAGGAGAAAGCAATGAAAGTTTATTATGAAAATGACGCTGATCTGAATCTGCTCAAAGATAAGACAGTTGCAATCATCGGTTACGGTAGTCAGGGCCACGCTCACGCACAGAACCTTCGCGATTCCGGTATAAAAGTTGTTGTTGGACAGCGTCCCGGTGGTGCTAACTATGAGCTGGCAAAAGAGCACGGTTTTGAGCCTGTAAGTGCAGCAGAAGCTGCAGCTCAGGCTGACCTGATCATGATTCTTCTGCCCGATCAGGTTCAGGCTGAAGTATACAAAAACGATATCGCACCTAACCTTAAGCCCGGCAACGTTCTTGCTTTTGGCCACGGTTTTAATATTCATTTTGAACAGATTGTTCCTACTCCTGATGTGGACGTAATCATGGCTGCTCCTAAGGGGCCCGGTCACCTTGTACGCCGTACTTACACTGAAGGCGGAGCTGTCCCTGCAATCATTGCTGTTGATCAGGATGCTTCCGGTAAAGCTTTCGATATCGCACTTGCTTATGCAAAAGGTATTGGCGCAACTCGTTCCGGCGTTCTGGAAACAAATTTCCGTGAAGAAACTGAAACTGACCTTTTCGGTGAGCAGGCTGTTCTTTGCGGCGGTCTCTCCGAGCTGATCAAAGCTGGTTTTGAAACTCTGGTTGAAGCTGGTTACAGACCTGAAATCGCTTACTTTGAGTGCCTGCACGAATGCAAACTTATCATCGACTTGATCTATGAAGGTGGCCTTGCGAAAATGCGTGATTCCATCTCTGATACTGCTGAGTACGGTGATCTGACTCGCGGTCCCCGTGTTATCAACGAGGAAAGCCGTAAAGAAATGAAGAAAATTCTCAAGGAAATCCAGCAGGGTGAATTCGCCAGAGAATTTATTTCTGAGAACAACAACGGAAAAGCTCACTTCAGTGCAATGCGCCGTATCGGCAAAGAGCACCAGATTGAGCAGGTCGGTGGAGAACTCCGTAAAATGATGAGCTGGCTTAAGAAGTAAGTAGCCGCTCTTTTTTAATATTTATAGGTCTGTGGAAAAGATGTTATTTAAATAACCTTTTTTTCGCAGACCTATTGCTTTTTAGTCTGTAGTGGGTTAAGGGGCTAAGTAGGATACCGGATATCAGCCGAATATCATAGATTGTCTGTATAGGTATTTTGTTGAATTGATTTAAAGTCAGCGGGTTATACTGAGTTTAGATCAATTGGTCGTAGCGAATGTTCTGATTCGAGGGCGGCTGTCTGGTTTTGTTTTAAGTTTTAACGCTTTATGGAGTTTTGAGAAATGTCGAAAAACATTTACGTGGGTAATCTTCCCTGGAGTGCTTCTGAGGAAGATGTAAAGGCTGCTTTTGGTGAGTTTGGTGAAGTTATTTCTGTCAAACTTATTTCTGATCGTGAAACAGGCCGCCCCCGCGGATTCGGTTTTGTTGAAATGGAAGATGATGGCGCTATTAAGGCTATTGAAAGTCTTGACGGAACCGATTTTGGTGGTCGTAACCTGAAGGTTAACGAAGCCCGCCCAAGGGAAGAGCGTCCTAGACGCTGGTAATTTGTTGCGATTTGGTATAAAGCCCCTTTGGGCTTGTGAGAAATTGTTATCTCACTGAAACCATATTGTACCTAAAGACAGTCTTGATAATTTCCCTTTATACGGAAAAATCAAAAATTAAGCCCGCTGTCGCATTTGCGTAAGCGGGCTTTTTTACATTGTAAATTTAAAAGATTCACGAGGAATAGTTTTGGCTAAAGAAGAAGGAATTGCAGTTAATGGTACCGTGGAAGAAGCTCTCCCTAACGCAATGTTTCGCGTAGAGCTTGAAAACGGTCATGAGGTTCTTGCTCATATCTCTGGTAAAATGCGTAAATTTCGCATCAGAGTTATGCCCGGTGACAAAGTTACCGTTGAGCTTTCTCCTTATGATCTCACTCGCGGTAGAATTACTTATCGTCCCCGGTAGTTAGTTCCCCCGAGATTTCACGATACTCGTTATCGATGGAATACCCCACGCGGGGTCCGGTCCATTAAAAAGCCGGCCCCGTGGGATGGTGGTTCTATCTATTTTTTAAGCTGGTAGTCATTTTTGATATCTATCAGCGGTGTTCCGTCTATGGCTTCCAGAGGGCGGATTTTTAATTTTAATCCATCAATGTCTGTCACTGTTACCGGATGGAGCCCTATAGGATTAGGGCGGTCTGGTGAACGGGTAGAGAATACACCCCTTTTAGGCTTTGATCCATCTCCCCTTGGGTGCACCTTCAAATAACTCCTGTCTGCGGCGTGCAGCCATAACAGAAGCACTATTTTAGCCCCTTCAGTTATTCCGTCGAGTGCATCAGCATATTCTTTATCAATCTCAATAACTGCCTCAATGCCACCTTCAGTTCCCTGTTTAGGAGTTTCTGATCTGTTTTTATATTCAGATCTGACATAACCAATGATTTTCAGTTCTGTGTCCATTTCAGGCCTCACTTATTGCGTATTATGAAAAATGGTCGAAACCTATATCTGTGTATTCAATTCCGTTAAGCGTAATATTGTGATTTGGAGTAATTGTTCCAATGGGAAAAATTCCGTCGATCGATGCTGAAAGGTGTGCAAATCCTTCAGGAGAAGCTGCACCGAATAAAGCATAGTCTTCTCCTCCTTGATAGGCGTGTTCTACCGCAGAGATGGAATTAGCTTTCGCAAAGTTGATTATTTCACGATGGATAGTGGATTCTGGAAGATTAACATCTGCACCTACAGTTCCTGCGCAATTGCTAAGAAAGCGGGGCAGATCCCTTGCCAGTCCATCCGAAAGATCCATCAGTCCTCTTACGTACGGCGAAGCTGCAAGTCTTAGCCCTGCTTCTACCCGCATAGCAGGGTGCAGGTGTGCTTTTACTGATTCTGGGTAAATTTCCGCAGCATCCGGTCCTAATTCTTCAAGCGCCTGAAGTCCGGTACGTGCAAGCCCAGCAGGGCCATGCAGAAAAAGAATATCTCCCGGCACTGCGTTACCCCGTGAAAGGAATTCGCATTTATCTGCCGGTTCTCCCCAGACTGTGACAGATACTCCTAAATATTGTCCTTTGGAGAGGTCTCCACCGGCAAGTATCACCCCATTTTCTTTTGCCAGAAATGACATGGATTGAAAGAAAGGTTGCCAGAATTCAATTTCAAGATCAGGAGGAATAATCAGCCCGAGGGCAAAACCACGTGGCTGCCCCCCCATCGCCGCAATATCGCTGATGTTTACGGCAAGGGCTTTGTAGCCAATATCAGCTGGTGAAAAGTATGAGCGGCGAAAATGAATGTCTTCTAGAAACAAGTCTTTGCTTATACAAAGTTCCTTATCCGTGTGCAGGACAGAGCAATCGTCACCACGTCCAAGAGTCACGTGTCCATTTTCCGAAGGAAAATATGAGTCAATTAATTTCAGGAAATCCTGTTCAGAGCTGAGTCTCATTCTACAGCCCTCTTAGAGTAACTCGACAAAGTCTTCCACAATAACCTTTGGCCCGAAGCCAGGAAAATTGATGCGGAGTTTGTTCGGTTCAATTCTTTCAATTATTTTGCCGCGTCCGAATATCTTATGTGTACAGTGTCCCATTTTCATTGGAGCTGTTTTGGGAGAACTGCCTGTGGTTGCAGCGGAAGAAGGTGCTGATGAATCCGGGGGCATAACAGGAGTATTCTTTTTCATGGTCATGCCGCCGGAATAAGATTCCTGCAATTCATCAAAGTGAACGGAGTCAAGTTCACGAATAAATGGACTTGGAACAGCTGGTTCAGAGAATTCTGCATTTTTTAATTTTATAGAAGCCGGGGCGGACATGATCAGCTCTTCACGTGCTCGGGTACAGGCTACATAAAGCAGTCTGCGTTCTTCTTCGTATTCAAGTGGTTTTTGCATGGATTTACGTGAGGGGAATCGGTCCTCGACAAGATCAAGAATGATAACCGCATTCCACTCAAGCCCTTTAGCTGAGTGGATGGTGGACAGGGTCACCACATTTTCTTTCTTTTCTTCTTCTCTGTGCTGATCCGGGTCAAGGCACATGTCTGCGAGAAATGCTTCAAGGTCGTCATAGTTAGAAGCAATCTGGCAAAGCTGTTCTATACCTGCTTCACGTCTGGGATAGTCATCCGGGTATGCTGCAACAAGAATTGGTTTGTACAAAGGTACAATAATTTCAAGGCAGGTTGCCGGTGAAGATTTTTTCTTCCTGAGTCCATCAAGATCAGCAAGAACATCTTTCAGCAGCTGATATTTTTTGATGAACTTGCCCACGGCTTTCTGGTCTGCTGAAATTACAGCATTAGCTATTTTTTGAGCAGTTTTAGGACCTACTCCTTTGAGATGACCAAGGGTGCGTTGCCAGGCAATAATATCAGCTGGATTAGTGATTAAACGCATGAAGGACAATATATCTTTAATGTGTGCAGCTTCGTTAAATTTTAGGCCCCCGTACTTTTTGTAGCCTACTCCAAGTCGCTTGAGAGCTACTTCCAGTCCATAACTCTGGTAACCTGCGCGAAATAGCACTGCGACTTCTTCCGGACCATGTTTTTTTTGTAACTCAATGATACGGTCCAGAATTCTATTAGACTGACTGAAATCACTCAGAGGAACCATTAGCTGAGGTTTTTTACCCCAAGTCTTTTCGGTGAAAAGTTTTTTATCAAATTTAGTTGCCGCTCCATCTAAAATGGCATTTGTCAGGTCGAGAATTGGCTGGGTTGAGCGGTAGTTCTGCTCTAAACGGACAATCTTTACCTCATCAAAAATTTCAGGAAATTTGAGAATATTGGTTACATCTGCGCCCCGGAAAGAATAAATGGACTGAGCATCGTCACCAACAGCCATAACATTTCCGGTTTTACCGGCCAGAAGCTGGACTATACGGGCCTGCACGAGGTTGGTGTCCTGATATTCATCCACCATAATATACTGGTACCGGCTGCGCAGTGAGTTGCGTAAAAATTTATCTTTGGCCAGAAGCGCTTCTAGGAAAAAAAGAAGGTCATCATAATCCATAAGGCCATGCTGTTTTTTATAAATAGCGTATCCTTTAGCTATTTCTTCCATCTCCTGCGAATAGGTTGCCAGATGGTATGCTTCAGAATTGACCAGCGTATCAATTGGCACTTCTTTGTTACGGGACTTAGTAACCATGTCCAGTAAGGTGGCTTTTTTAGGGTATGAGCGATCTTTTTTCCCGAAACCAAGACTGTCTTTAACCTCTTTGACAACGCCTTCGCAGTCGCTACGGTCCATTAAGGTGAATCCGTTCGGAAAGCCTATCTCAGCAGCATTCTGGCGCAGCACTGAGAATGCAAAAGCGTGAAAGGTACCACCATTTGTACCATGCAGTGGTCTTCCCAGAATCTGCTCAGTACGCATAAGCATTTCTTGCGCAGCCTTACGGGTAAAGGTCATCAGTAAAATGGATTCAGGCGGTATTCCCTGTTCAACCAGCCATGCAAGTCTGTAAACGATTGTTCGGGTTTTACCGCTACCTGCGCCTGCAATAACCAGAACAGGGCCTTGCGGATGGGTGGCAGCTTCAAGCTGAGCAGGATTTAATTCTTTTTCAAAATCTATCATATTTATATTTTGGTAGTATGTGTTAGTGCCGCTGGAGGCTTATCTTATTTAGTCTTGTAATGAGCAGTTGAACCAGTCAAGGATCATCTGTCCTGTCTGGTGCATGAATTCAATCTGTTGTCCGTCAGAGCTGTAGTAAAAGGCATCATGACGGGTATGTGTTCCGGTTCTGCCGTGGAAACCGAAAGTTTTGTTTCGATCAAATTTCGCTTTGAGGTCAAATCCGGGGTTTGGCACGCAAATCAGGTCCGGAGGATTGCCGATGCTTTGATCTCCATACGCCTCAGTCACGGTTAGCACTTCAGCCATAACCTTTTGACCGTTAAATTCAAGTTTACTGATTTTTTCAGCAATTTCAGATGTGATCGAAGACACTTGATTGATTGGAACTTGTCCCCGTTCAAAGCGGTCCAGAGTATGGATATATATTCTTCCGGGATCAAGGGCAAATGCTTTGCTGGCAGGGGCTATGACCGAAGAGTCCCATTGGTCTTTGGCCGGTTGGATTAATTCAAGATAACCTTGTTTAAATAGAAAAGTATTAAGGTCTACTTCAGTTTTGAGGGAAGTAAACCCATGGTCTGCAAAAGCAATCAGTTTCTTGGATCCCGGCAGAGCGTTAAATTTGTCAAGTACAGTGCCGATTGCCGCATCCCATTTGAGCATAAAATCCATGCATAACCCATGAAGTGGATGTGATTCATTTTCAAAGGCCGGGTAGAAAAAATGAAAAAGTCTATCCGTCTCGGTAAAAACCATCACAAACAAATCCCATGCAAGGTCGTTCCAAAGCATATTTAGAGCATTCAGCCTGCATTCAAGGGTCTTAGAGACTTGATCAAATAAATATTGAGGGTCCATTACCCCTCTGTTCGTGTCAGCTTCGAGTATGAAACCGGATTCACGGAGGGGGCCAAGAAGGAAGGGGGGATATACTGCCTTATCAAGGGATTCTGCTACAAAACCGGAAATCAGCATGCCCCGCAGTGGTTTAGCGGGATAAGTGTTTGGAAGATTAATGACTTTGCTGACCAGACCTTTTTTACCGATACGGTCAAAAACTGTAGGACAAAGTACCTGCTCAAAATTATTTATAGATAAAGTGTAGTTGTGAGGATCAATTGATGTAAATCCATAAACACCATGTGACTCAGGGCGTTGTGCTGTAAAAAAAGAAGTCCAGTTAACAGGGGAAAGCTCGGGAATATCGGCAGTAATCGATTCATTCTTTCCAGCAATTTTAGCCAGATTCGGAAGCTTATTTGCCCATTTCAAGGCAAGAGAGGCTGGAAGTCCATCAAGCCCTAGAACAACAAACCTTTTTCTGTCAGATGAATTTAGAATCATGGTTTCTCAGAACTTATCTTTTAAAATTATAGTTAGCCAGTGGGGTACAGGGCTGTGAAGATTAACTCTTTGGCATTATTATATAAACAAAATCCGACTCCATATTAGTGAAGTCGGATTCTGTCTGATTTATAGTGATACAGTTTATCAGGTTTTTCTGACGTATTTAGCCGCGCTGAGACCTGCAACACATCCTTCCCCAACGGCTTTAGCCATCTGGAGCGGGGGGCCGCAAATATCTCCAGCAGCGAAGAGTCCGGGGACGTTTGTGCGCTGTTGCTTGTCTGTTTCAATGAATTTCATGGACTCATCAAGCTGAATACCGAGTTCTGCGGCAAGTGACATTACACCTTTAGCTCCAAGTTCAATAAAAACCCCTGTTAGGTCCAGTTTTTCACCATTGTCGAGGGTTAGGCCGTCAACGCCACTTTGCCCTGTTATTTCTGTTACCTCGACCCCTTCATGGATAATGATATTTTCATTTTTAAGTCTTTCCATAAGTTCTGGGGCAAAGTTGAATTCTTTAGAGATAAGATGAATTTTAGATGCGAGATGCGTCAGGTGCAGTGCACCTCCCGCAGCGGCACTTTCGCCACCGATGACAGCTACTTCTTCACCTCTGAAAAAGTTGCCGTCACATTCGATGCAGTAGCTTACACCTTTTCCGAAAAGATCTTTTTCGCCGGGAACACCTAGTTTGTTACGTGTTGTTCCTGTGCATATGATAATTGCTTTGGTCTTGAACTGTTTGGTTTCAGTATCAACAGTAAAACCGCTTGCATCGGGCGACATAAGATCTGGAGGAGAGATTTTAAGTACGTCTTCATTAAAAAAAACGGCTCCGAAACTTTCAGCCTGCTGCTGTCCTGTTTTAAGGATCTGTTCGCCTGAAATCTCCAGTGTGCAGCAGAAGTTTTCAATATGTGCCCACCAGAGGCTGCTTTTGTCGTTTTTACCAAGAATGAGGACTTTCAAACCTTTTCTTGCAGAATGAATTGCTGCCTGCAGTCCTGCAGGACCTGCTCCAAGAATGATAATATCGTAATTCGTTTCGGTCATTTCCTGATATCCATTAAGATGTTGGTTGATTTACGAAAAGACACTTATTGAAAGTAATCCTTAATTTTTAAATGGCAACACGTACCGGAGGTGATTATCCCACAAATCCGGTCAAGAGTTAAGCTGTTCTGTAATGGGCTGGTAAAGGTCTATAATTCTTTTCTTTTTAGGGAGTTGTTTAAAAATATGATCTACATAACCGCGTTTAAGCATTTCTTGTCGGGACCATTTGAAATTAAGATCATAAGCCCAGCTCAGAATTAATAATCTGAAATCGTTTACGCATTGCATGTCCAGATAATCTGCCTGATGTTTATTTTCCACGGCGCATATGACCGATTCAGTTATTTGGTCTGGGATATCTTTCAGTCCCATAAGGGCCACAGAACTGAGTGGTTTTATGTTTTTCATATGTGATAGAAGAACCTTAAGAATATCAATCTTATCAGAATCCCTTATAATCTTGGCAGCAAGTTTAATTTTTTCAGGCGTGAATTCTGGTATTTTATTACGGTTATGCAATGCAATTGCACCGAGTATTATTTTACACTTATCAGCTGGCAGGGAATCCAGCATTTTTTTACGTAAAATATACCTGACACCGAGGGTGGCGTGATTGCAGGAGTCTGAGTCTTTAAATGTACCGTATTTTTTGTATTGCGGGAAACGTCCTGTGTCGTGAAAAAGGGCCGCAATCTGAATTGTCTCGGCGAATTGATCATCTAGGTTCAAGCTGCGGCAAATTTCTTGGCTGTTTTCATAAACATCATACGAATGATCAAGTTAAGTTGAAAATCGTTTAATTTTCCATTGCCTGTGTTCTTCAAGTATGGCGCAGTGAAATCACGAAATATGTTTTTGAAAACTTCCATTATATTAGTGCATTATTCTTTTTTTCTTGAATTCATAATCAAGCTCTGAAATTTTACCGGATTTGAGCTCTTCTTCAAGGTCCAACAATGCTTTTTCACGCATTTCTTCAGCTTCACGGTCTAGTTCTTCATCTCTGAATTTGCCGTTAGGTCCGAATAAAAATCTTAGAAAAACAATAATTACTCCAAGTATAGCTGCAACAAAGAGCATTTTTAAGGCAGAAGCCCAAAAGTCGCCATATCCAGGGCCGAACGGCCAGTGATCCCAGTGGGGGTTGCTTTCGTACTTGCCGAGGATAAATGAAGATATGGAAGAAATTGTTTCTATCATGTTTAATTCCTGTTTTGGTTTCGCGAATAAGTACCTCTGATTCACAGTCTCTGCAAGAAGTTCTGCCTGAATAAAAAGAGCGAAGAATTCTTGCCAGTTTGTTTATGCTATGATTTAATCCTATAAGTTGAAATATATGAGTGATTAATAAGTGGAGTCGACTATGAATATTTTGATTGTTGAAGATGAGCTTGCCAGTAGAAAATATATGTCACACGTAATGGAGAGTTATGGTGATTGTGTCCTAGCTGAAAATGGGGTCGAGGCTATTGCCGTATTCAAGGAATCCCTTTCGTCAGGAAATAGGTTTGATCTGATTTGTATGGATATAATGATGCCTGAGATGGATGGAGTTGAGGCATTGAAAGAAATACGCAGGCTGGAGAGGGAGGCTGGTGTCGAGCCGCGTTTTGAAGCGAGGGTTATGATGACCACAGCACTTGGTGATCCTGCAAATGTTATGGAGGCTTACTATAAAGGTGGAGCAACTGTTTATTTAACAAAGCCTATCGGTGTTGTGAAGATAAGAGAAGCAATGGTCGAACTGGGGTTTTTAAAAAAAACCATCGAATAATGTCCGGTTTCACTGGACAGGTATCAATTACGTTATTACTTAAAGAACTGCGGTTTTTGCCGCAGTTTTTTTAATTTAAAGAATATGAGGTATTAGATGAAACTACTCGGTTATTTGGTTCTACCGCTGACGCTTTTTTGTCTGCTTGCTGTAATGTCCGGTGACGCAGATGCAAAGAGAATGGGAGGCGGCAGATCATTCGGCAGCAAGCCATCTTTTTCTAACACTTATAAAAAACCAACTTCAACTGCCACCAGCCAGAAACAGGCAACCGGAACAAATAAGCAGCAGGGTGGTCTCGCGCGTCCAGGTATGGGACTCCTCGGTGGCCTGCTTGCAGGGACTTTCCTTGGTTCCATGCTTGGCGGATTTGGTGGAATGGGTGGCGGTTTTTTTAATATCCTGATTATTGGTTTGCTTGTTTATTTGGGATTTAAATTTTTCAAATCCCGTAATCGCGGATCTGATCAGATGTACCAGCAAGGTAACTATCAAAGAGGACCTACGCAGTCTAATTCCAATATGAATAAGGATCCTTATGCTCGTAGGGAGCAGAATGCGCAGAATTCATGGGATCATCTCACTTCCACGCCTGCTGGGAATAATACTTCCAGTGCAGAGGTTGAACAGCAGGGCGGTCCTGTAATTAGTACTCCTGCCGGTTTTGATGAAGATGAATTTCTTGAAGGTGCAAAAGCTGTTTATAACCGTCTTCAAAAGGCCTGGGATAGCCGTGACATGAATGATATTGCTCAGTTTGCCAGTTCTGCTGTTCTTAATGAGATTAAGCAGCAGGCTCAAGAAGATCCCGGACCTTCTCAGACAGATATCATGATGGTCAATGCAAGGTTGCTTGAGGCTAAAGAAGAGGGTGGTAAAACAGTGGCAACTGTTTATTATGATGTCCTTTTGCGTGAAGATCCTTCACAGTCTCAGCCTTCTCAGGTTCGTGAAGTCTGGCATTTTGTCAAGGAAGCTGGTAGTGATACTATGTGGAAACTTGATGGGATTCAGCAATTGGAAGATTAGTTAAACACCTGTATCTTTTTGGCTTTTTATTACAGGCATTGCCCGATGGGCAGTGCCTGTTTTTTTGCAATTCGTATGTTGTCTAAATTAACTTGCAGGCATGTTAGAGAATTATGTATGACTTTTGCTGATTGAGAAAATCTATAAGTCTTGATTATTCCTATATTATAAGGTGAGGACGGAAATGGGGAAAAGAATTTTAGAAACAATCAGCGCAGACCTTGAAGCATTGATTCCATCCTTCATGGAAAATACTTTTATTGAAATTAGTGTGTTGGAAGAAGCCGTTGAAAATGGAAATAATGATGTTGCCTTTCGAATGGGGCATAACATTAAAGGCTCTGCTCGTAATTACGGTTTTTTACATCTTGCTGAGATTGGTCGTAAAATTGAAATAGCAGCTGCAGATGGGGATATGGGATTAGTCTCTGAACTGCTTTTGGAGTTGAAAAAATATGTGCAAGTGGTTCATGTTGAATTTGAGTAACTAAGCTTGATTACCATAGGAAGCGATTTAATTCCAATTTAAATGTTTTGGGATGAATGCATTCAACAATTTCCAATTGAGCACCATCAGTCCTTTCAGAATTCTTTGAAAGGTCGACAAATTCAGGATGAATTGCTCTGAACCGGCTGTTGAAGACCACTTTTACTTTGGGAAGCAGTGGAGCTTTCGGGGTGTTGCTTACAACAACTCCATAACGTCCGTCGGAAAGTTTTACGAAACATCCTACCGGATATATTCCTACACACTTAATAAAACTTTCGAGATAACGTGGGTGGAACGATGTGTTGGTCATAGTATAGAGATGCTTAATCGCAAGATTTGGGGTCAGAGCCTCTCTATATGGACGGTCTGATGTCATGGCATCATATGAATCGCAAATTGAAATTATGCGTGCATACTGAGAAATATCATTTCCTGATATGCCTAATGGATAACCTGAACCATCATATTTCTCATGGTGCTGCATTACAGCGGTGATAATTTCATTGGGGATATCGCTTTGTTTTGCGAGATAATTGCAGCCACTTTCCGGGTGGTTTTTTATAAGCGAAAATTCATTGCTGCTCAGTTTGCCATTTTTTTTGAAAAGATTTTGGCTCATCCACACCTGGCCGATATTCATCAGCATTGAGGCAATAGTAAGCTCTTTTACTGAATCCCTAGAGAGTCCTATATATCTTCCAAGAATAGCACTTAAAATTGCGGTATTGAGACTATGAGTATAAAGATATCGATCAGATTGAGCTAGTATCGTAAGACTGGCAGAAGCGCTCGTGTTCCGCTCTATTGAATCAAGAAGAGGATCAACATTCTCCTGATATTCGTCAATTCTAAGAATTCCTTTCGTCTCAATGGTTCTGTATATTTTTTGAATACAGATAAGTACATTGCTGTAAGCTTCGCGTGCGAAGAGGATCTCTTCTGAATAGGAGGTCTGTGGAAAAGTGGTCGTGCTGTTGTTTTTTGCTGAGTCTATAAGAACTTCATTTATATTAAGCTTAAGGATTGAAGCAATGTCTTCATTATTAGAAATGTAGCTGTTGGAGATATCTTGCGGCAGGCTGGCAAATCCTGTTGCCGAGCAAACTATGTACATTCCTATTTGTAGATTTGTGGTTTTAATTTTTTCTAGCATTTTATGGCGCTTCGGTATCCCTGTTTGATTTATTTTCTTCACAAAAAGTTGCGAAGAGAAACAACTTTCAAATACACTTACCGAGCTGGATTAAGCAAGAAAAAAGTGCGTATGCCACGTTATGTGGCTGTGGGAATTTCTTCCGTCACTGTACGCATTCAATTTTGTTCTTTATGCGACTCAATTCGCAAATTTTTAATCTTGGCTCCTATTTTCACTTACCCTCCGTTGGTGTTTTCTCCGTCTACTTTAAAAGTAATCACCTTTCTTCTTTTGTCTAGTTTCTAGAGCTGTTGTTCAAAAATATTATTGTTGTTCAATTGTTTTTTTAGTTGTTCAAAAGTCTTAATATAGTCTTGACAGCTTGTTTTCAGTGGTTTAATGTTTGGTCAGTTTTAATAATAAACAACAGTTGTGCAGGTGTTATGTCTAGTCAATATTTAAGTCTTAGAGAGGTTGGCAGGAGGTTGGGTATTCCTCCGTCTACTGTGGTTTACTATAAAGATAAGTATTCTAAATTTTTACCTTCTATTGGTAGTGGTGGGCGCAGGCAGAAGTACTCGGTAGAGGTTATAGAAATTTTCAGGAGGATACGTGAGATGTATGGTATGAATTGGTCAACTGAACAAATTGAAAATGAATTAAGTTTAAAATTCGGAATGTTAGTAGATTCAATTAAAAATGATCAACAGTTGATTAATGAGGCCGGGTTAGAGCCTGATTCTGATATGCAGACGGTTATTTGTGGGCTGTCCTCCGTTCTGGGTAAAGTCTCTGACCTTCTTTCAAATCAGACTCTATTTCAGTCGGAAATAAGGGATTTGCGGGAAGAGGTTTCAAGTCTGCGTAGCGAAAAACGCAAATTGGCAGCCGATACAAATGAGCGTATTCTGGACATGGCTATGGAGATAGGGCGGTTGAAGAAGGATCGTGTAGAATTGTTCCGTTTGCTGCGTAATGGTGAAAATGGAACTGGGCCGGATGAATCTTCATTTCCATCTGCAGGGTATCTTGAGCGTCCTCTCGTTATAAAAAATTCTGAGGGTGAATATCTTGGCGTCGCAGGTAAGGATAGAAAGCATTTTTCATTGGAGGACTTTGTTAAACTTCTTGAAAACAGCGTGCATTCACACCGCAGTGTCGATTTGATGTGGCAGAAAAAAGATGGACAGTGGGTTCTTGTTATTTCTGCTAAGGACGAAGAGTCTGAATCTCAGAAGGAAATTGTTCTCGTAACTGAAGAGAATGTCACACCAAATCAAAACACTGTTGTACGAATTGTAAGTATGAATATTAATGATAAAGCTGTTCCTGGAGCCCTTTTATTCAGTCTTTTTAAGCAGATAAGAGAGAGTTTTGACCGTTAATAATTGATATTAAGAAAATCTAGAAAAAGTCTTGATATAATGCGCGAATATAGTTATTAGTTTTCTTGTTATAAGTAGTGGAGTAGCCTAGGGAGGAAAAGATGCCGCAGGTTGCAGCCAGAATCACTCATGATCATGAACAGTGGCTTAAAAATTATTTCAAAACCAAAAGTGCTGGTGCTGAATTCATTCTGCCTTGGGCTGTGGACATGTTTTTCAAGTCCATGCGGTCTGTTGCGCAGGAATTAAGTGTCGCAGAACTGAAGACAGTTCTTGAAGCTTATAGGGGTATGAAAATTCTCCCTAATCAGTGTAAAGGTGCATATCTATTTCTGCGCATTGAGGAAGCATGCGAAACTGAGAATGTTCATGTTACTCATGGAGTCAGTAGAGCAAACCTTGAAGCTAAGTTAAGACGACTTTCTGATGTTCAGTCAACTGCACTTATGATTTGGGCTTCTGCTTACTGGGTAAGCAAAGTATGGAATGGGGTTAGCTTTGAAGAATACATTAAACTTACTTGTAGTTGAGAACCTATTGTAAGTTATTTGTTTCTTGATCTATTGTTTTCCATGCTGAAAGCGATAAGACCTCGTTTACCCAGATCTTTCAAAAATGAAGCTGTGGCAACTTCTGCCTCTCTTGGAAGAACTTGATATGTTTCAGCAAACTTTGCTGCGATCTTTTTTACGCTATTACGGCCGTTGATCATTTCCCACACTAAAGTGCCCATTTCATCCAGTTCCAGCCTTTTTATAGGCGGTGAGCCGTCTTTCCACATGCCAAAACGTTTTGCAACGTCAGCGAAAAGAGGTTTGAGTCGCAACGGGTAGGATAATTGGATTAATCCATTGTCCGATCTAGTCTCGTCTACATCCCGGTTTTTAAGGGGCTTGCAAGCCATGGCGTCGCCCCTGGTCATTTCAGGTATAATTTTCTTTTTTTTACTGAATAATTTCATAATGATTAAAAATAGATTTCGCACGGTCTTCTGGCAAGGGGTGTCTGGAGCTTACCATTACTGCCAAAATGCGATTACTTTCTTCTGTGTAGCGGATTTCAATCTGTCCATATGGACGTCGTTTTGAACTCAATTTGGAAAGAGCAAGTGTGGCTGTAGAAGGTTTTTTTTCCTGTCCGAACATGCAGGTAGCACCTGTTTCATATTCGAGTTCTGCTATTGAAAGTCCAAGCTTATTGATGTCATCTTTAAACAGAGTCTGTGAAAAGTCTCCTAAGCTTTCTTTTTTTAATATAACATCTGCGGGGCTGAATCTGTATAATGATACTGTCTCAGTCTTATCAGAAAGGCTTATTGAAAATCTTCCAGGTTTGAATTCAAATGTTTCAAGCTCAAAATTTGATGGCATAGTCGCAAACATGTCATAAATGCGCCATGGTGTTTCTAATTTAGCTTGGTGAAATTGCAAAGTCTCAAAGAGCATAACTGCAGCATTGTCAGTATGATCATCACATTTGTTGATAAATTGAATCAGCATTACTTGTGAAGCTGATTTACAGTAAAACATTACTCCACGTCCGGTGGACAGGTCAGACTGCCAATAAAAGGCCGTTGCGTCGTATCTTGCAAGGGATTTTTTCCATGAACTAGGCAAGACTGTGGATTCAATTTTAATACCTGAAGATGATTCAATTTTTTTAGCAAGTTGACGGAAGTATGTTTTTCTTTGTATGTTTTACCAGCTTCGTACCAGCGTATTTCAATACAAGGCTGTTCGCCGTTATCAAGCTGCAGGAATCTTTTGTCGATTCCGCTAACTTCGAATTTAGACGGGATATCAAAACTGATACCGTCCCATCCTATAGTCTTACTATCCATTATATATTCCTTAAGGAGAAGACAGCTGTGCATCAAGAGATGCTTAATGGACAGCCGGCTTAATTAAAAAAATGCTTGAGGCTGGAGGTGCTGTTTGAATTGATTTTTTAATCATAACAAAGTGTATTGCAAAGCCGTCAAGCACAGCTAAATTATTTATGAAATTTATCATAACACGTAGGGGAGTCAAAACACCATAAGTAGAATATAACGTCAATAGGCCATTTTTCCTAATGATTTAAGAATAAGGGTGCAGCCCATAGCAAACATTCCGGTTAGACCCATACCGCATGAGAACCCGGCAAGCAATACCGGGGCATACTGACGCCACATGGCACCGTATTTTTTTTGAAAGAAATAGCGTCCGATTAAAGCCCCTGTAACTTCTAAAATAAATCCGTGCGGGGTACTTTGCCCAAGTCCTCTGACTACTCCGTATACGAGCAAGACAGGGAGCCCCAGTGCATTCAATATCGCATAGAGTACAAGTCCCAGACTGATTCCTCCCATGACAACCGGTCCACTCAGGGCTTGGAAAAATAAAGAGTTACCTTCAAGTGTTGATGTCTGCATGAGCAGAGTGTTCAGTGCCTGCAGATGCCAGAGTTCTTGTGCGTACGGGTAGTTTGAAGAGGGTATCGGCGCGAGCTGCCATATAAATTGTGAAAAAAGCAGGCTGGCAACCATTACTACTGGAAAAACGACTAATTCAGCTTTGATGATGCCCCTGATTGATGTTCCGGTGAGTTCAATCTCACGAAAATGAACGGTTGCTTCCCCGTAGTTATGAATAGGGATAGGCGCATACCAGATTTCAATTCCCTGATATCCAAAGAATTTAGCCCCGGCGATAAAGCTTGCCTCGCGGACAAGGGGGAGGCTTACAAACTGTCCGGCTATACCTTCCATCCGTGCAGTAATATATGAGATTACCGGAGTGTAAATAAAGCCGTACAGCAGGAAGAATATCCATGGAAAGTTTGGTACCAGCAAAAGGCTCATCCCCACATAAGCAAGGGTAGAGAAAACATATATTGCAATGGATACCCAGAAATTAATATCACCACGTCCTTCTGGTGGCTGAAATAATTTACTCCATGATTCACGAGATTTAGCATGTTCTCCGCGAAAAGATTTAACGACGTACCATATACCTATAATACCGATAGCCAGCCCAAGACCGATAGAGAAGCTCATATAGAAGTCAAAATTGTTGGCAAAAACAGTTTCAACAGTTTCCATGCCCGGATGCCAGCGGTGAAGCACGCCGTGTTCATAAAGGAAAGGGTTGGCTACAAAAGTAATAATGATTCCAATAAGGCCTCCGATAACAGCCCAGAACGGGAGAACCATGCCTATAAAAAACAGGCCCAGATCGAATTGGATACCTGTTGCGACCGCAGGAAGTATTTTTTCTGTATACGGCGTCAGCTCAATCCACGGTATGGGGATAAGTCTTATCGGTTCTGTAAAAATCAGGCCTGAGACAGCCGGCAACAACACATATACTGCCCCGAAGGCAAGGCCGATGACCCCGCCTACTGAGAAAACCCGCCATTTCCAGCTGGCCTGTTTTTCTTCTGTTGATTCAGCAAGAGCCATCGTACCCAATGCGCCAACCGGAGCCATGGGGAAAGGCAGCTTTTCTACATCAGAAGTAATACGGTAAAGAGCGTAGCCAAGACCGAAGTGGTCTATTCGCTGAACAATCTGGGCTCCAACCAGAAGTAGTATCGGTATGAGCCAGTCTCTATGAAAAAAAGTTCTTTCAAGAAGTGAGTCAGAACCGGGTTGCGGGGCTACCCAGGCAGGTATGAACTCTGTGAGTCCCAGCATTCGTGCTGCGTCTGATTGAACCAGATATTGTTGCCATAAAAGTCCGGAAAACGGCGAAGCCAATGCCGCTCCAGCCATATAGTAGAGCAGAAAGATTTCCTGTTGCTTCAGCTCGGTATAAGATCTTTTGGCAATCTCAGCAAAGAGGATGATTGTCACCCAGCGTGCAGCGGGACCGATCCCCTGACCAATGACTAATTGCAGGTACATACTACCCGGCATCATCAGGAATCCAATGAAGATGGCACCGACTACTGTTTTCCAGTCAAAGCCTTCTTCAAATTTGGTCGGGGTTTTCAGTAGGTCCCGATACTCTTGTAACTCTTTATCATCGTACATATGTCTTATCCGCTTAATTTTGCCAATGCAGGTCTTTCGTGACTTTGCAGGGGCGAGGGATTTGATGCGCTTTGCGCTTTTTATTTAAGATGGCACATACAATTATCAGTTATCCGGGCAGGACCTGATAACTTTGTCCTGCGTAGAGTCCGTACAAGGCCCACGCACCACCCATCAGGAAGTCTCCCATAATGAGTCCGAAGAACAGGTAACGGACTCGCTTGAAGAGGCCGACTCCTCCGTATCGAAGGGTTAGCTGGTTGCAAATCCATCCAAGGAAAAAACTGAACCAAAGGATTTTCATAGCAGAACTGTATGCTGTGAGATATCCGATCGGATGCAGCGGCCACCATGGTAAACGGTTGTATGCGGCTACAAGTGCGAGCATAACTACAGCTCCCACCGTTGCAAAAGTTGTAACCCAGTGATGGTTTACAGCTGGCTCTTGTATAACTCTGACTACGTTGTCGTATACGGTCATGGAGGTACGTGTTGCCCAGTCCAGCTGCAGTTCACGAATTCCGTATTTATAGCAGACTATGAGCATTGCACCGAATGAAACTATTACGCCAAGTAGAAGAATAGTTGTTATTCCAAAAAGAAATAGACGTTTGTTTTTAATCCACTCATTAACTTTTGATCCATGTACCAACGATGGCATAAGCGATTCACGCAGATCTACAAAAAGGACTTTTTGGCATATAGCAGCCACAGCAATTCCGACTGATCCAAAGAACTTTGCTCCGAAAAGAGTTGTTACAGCATCAAGAGGAGCGGCAGTAAGAGTGAAGTAGGCGATACCTCCCTGACAGATTGCCTTGGAAGCCACCAGCGTGAAAATAAAAAAAGCTATTAAAATGACAAGTGCTACCAGCATGGGAATGCCGAAATATACACACCATGATGTCAGCAGAACGCCGGATATAACAAGTCCCCAGAAGGAAAAGCGCAGTGACATCCATTCTGCTTCACCTTTGGTGGAAGCAGCTCCGAATGCTTCGCGAACAACTTGGAGCAGGTGTTGGCGTGCCAGCCAGACTATGAAGCAGAAGAATACCAGATATGCTCCGATCATCTGTGTCTCTTCCGGCCTTGTGAGTGTAGGGCCGAAGGTTACTCCGAGCGCTGATGCAGGGATATTCAGTCCGGCTACGTTGAGGAGTCCGTAAAACAGTCCGCCAAGTAGGAAAAAGAACCAGAAGCTGAATGAAATTTGTCTTGATGCAAGAAATGCAAATCCCACAAATGCAGGATAAAAATAGATTTTAAGTTTGTAAAATCCAGAGAAAAGACCCGTTTTGGCAAAGTATTTTCCTGCCAGAATCAGAGTAGGGATTTCCGGTACGGACGGTATATAGAAATGCAGCCCGTTGATGAGGTGTAGACAGACACAGAATATCAGTCCTATCAAAAAGAATTTGTTCCCCAGAAACGACCCGTAAAGGCCTTGATCAAGTGCGTCTTCCATGAATCTGGGAAGCTGCAGGAGAGGGAAGTTAAGCCGTTCATTTTCAACCCATTGCCGACTGAAAATATTAGTCAGGCAGAGCATCATAAAATAGCAGAGAAGAATGAATGCTCCCCACCACATTAGCGGGGGAACCCACGCTCCCCATGGAATAGCCCTGAATACGTCCATATTGTCCATGAACGGTCCGCCCTTGATACCGTTATAAAGTTTTTCTACAGCGGCGGAGTCCGTGGGATGCAAAGCTTCAGGGAGCAGTGGTTGAAGAATTTCTTTCCATTTATTACCAATACTTGCGAAATGAAAAGGGGCAGTCAGGTTAATGAAAAAAGTACGTGCAAGACCTGTGTAGGATATTCCAGAAACAATGACAGTCAGGATCCACATGGTCATGAGATCCAGCCCGGTCATAAGGGGATGGCTGCGCAGGATCTTGTGGTGCAGGGCCGAAATAGCTGTCAGCCATGCCAGTATAAAAAACGGGGCCAGTGGAAAATGTCCTCCGGCCAGCGGTGTAGCGTTCAGGTAGGTATTGTTGAAAGGGGTAAAAGCGCAGATCAGCAGTCCGAAGAAGATGCCGAGCACGATTGCCCTTTTTCTTATTTTACCATGCATATTCGAAATCCCTTATTTAAAGGTCTGCAAGAGTCTTTTTAGTATTAAGTCCAGTGAAACCGAAGGCCATCATTTCCGGGATTTTATCGCGGAAGGATTTTTGTTTTTCAGGATCAAGGGAGCGCCAGACAAGGAATTGCTTCCTGATGTCATTGATAAAGTTTTTATTAAGTCTTTTCCATGCTCCAATTTCTCCAGACTCACGTTCAATAATGAGTACTGCTTCTAGAAATTGAGGATGCTCTTTTGATGGTCTGAATTTGAGCTTCACCATCTGTTTAACTCCGAAATCAAATGGAGCCAGCCAGATACGTACGTCAAACTGGAAGCAGGTTATATGGTCAGGGCATCCAGGAAGAAGATCACACGTACTTTTGGGAAGATGTTCCTGACTGAAGTTCACTTCAATTTCCGAAGTGGAAAACAGGCCATGGGAAACGTCTTTATGTGCTTCAAGATATTCCAACAAAAAGCCGCCTGCATCTTTTTGTTCACTATGCTTGAGCAAGAATGGCAGGGTGGCTTCGATTCCGTTCGTTTCTGTCTCGGGCATTTTCCATGAGCGGTTAACATCCGGAATAGCTATATTGGCTGCTACTTTCGAAGGATAAATAACTGAGATCAGGGTGACAGCAATAACCAGCACCATGGCAGCAACTCCAGCCATAGATGAATAATTGGCAGTCATGCCTGCCCAGAGAGGTGTGCCGGCTAGAAGTCCCGAGGCCGTCTGGGCAATCAGGTAACCCACAACTACGCTGATCACCGCAAAGGCCACAGCCTCGGCAATGAACAGAAAGGATACATGTGTAGGAGCCATGCCGATAGAAGTGTATACTGCGATTTCTTTTTTACGTTCGTATACACTTGTGATCATGGTATTTAGAACAATAAGTGCTGATATAATCAGAGGGATGAGAATATTAGGCACGCCGGAGTAATTCATGCTGTCAGAAGCCTGGCAGATGTATGTTCCGGTTTTGTCACAACTGAAAATAGGCAGACCATAACGATCAACCAGACTGTTAATAGTCTCTTGTGAGAACATTCCTTTAGCAGGAGCAATTGCAACGGCTTTTAAGTGACCACCCATTGCCATGAGTGTGTCATAAGGCACAATAGCTGTGACTTCGCCCGGAATGTGGGTGTAGCGACCTTGAAAAGTGTCAATGTCTTCACCTGATTCAATTGCTTCAGCCTCAACTTCACTTAATTCCTGAGCAGCGGCGGAAGGAAATATGACCGGAGTCATAGGCTCCCCGTCTAAGTCAGTATGTTCAGTGAATTTTTTACCGTTGAATATTCCGGTCAGTATAAATTTGCTGCCCCATACATCAACGAGTTCTCCGGCTGAGGCACCTAGGCGGTCAGCCATTTCCTTTGAGAGTAAAATCTGTTTGTTGTTTCCGGGAGTGAGCCATGTTCCAGAGACTAATATTTCATCGATTCCGCTTACTTTGGGTTCTATGTGGCTTAGTCCTACAAGTCCTTTTACTTCTTCCTGCTTGTCTCCATAACTTACCGGAGTCACTGCAGGAGTAGTTTTATCTTTGAGTTCCATCCAGCCGCGCGGGGCAACCATTCCGTTTTCTTCAAAGTCATTGCTGACAATACCGAGTGTTTCCCGGGGAAGATTTTTCCAACCCAGATTCTTCATAAACAGACCATAATATGGCTGATTCTCACTGAATTGGACATAGGTATGCTGACGCAGCGATTTTACTGCGGTAAAGCTCATAATAGTGAATGTAAGAATTGTCAGAGTAAGACATGTCAGGAAAGTCCTGAGTTTCCTGCGCCGCAGGTTGCTTACACCGATGACAAAAGCGGAAGTGAAGGCTTTCCATTTACTTATTTCAGAAGTCTGGGTTCTATGGGCCCGTTGTTGCAGCAGGATCATTTCTTTTTCAAATCTGAAGAAAATAATTAATGAAACCATGACTGACAGTCCGAGAATAAAAAAGGCCAGAATTACAACCATGGGACTGTAGGTAAGCTGGAATGCAGGGTGAACTGAGTAAATAACGGCAATCACGGCAGATAGAATTGCCAGAAAACCGATAATTCTTTTATGGATATCAGCAAATGAAAAGATCACTCTTTCCATGCAGTAAGCAAAAGGAATGAATAGTGCGATATAGAAAAGAACACCCACCAGTACGTCTTTCTGCGTTTGGTCAACATCGAGATATACACGTGATGCCAAAGCCCATGCCGTACGTGATTCCTTCATGAAGTCATCGTAGCGGCGGTCTTTCCATGATGTTTTTGCGTTTTTAAGAGCTTTGGTTCCTTGTTGTTCCAAAGTTCTGATACGCTGGTTTACTATACCGTGAGCTTCGAGATTGCTGATTCTCGGGCCAAGCAGATTCCACATATCCTCAGCAGCACGGTGATTTGTGCTCGGGATAATGGGCCATTCTTCAAGATCATATCCGTTACCAGCCGGATCTGTCGGTTTTGAATGAATCAGAATCATTTTACGGTTTAAAACAGTATCTGAAAGAGTCATTTTGAGAGGAACATCCGGTTCCAGAAAGACACTGGCGATGGTGGATGAACGCGTATCAATACGGCTGTACCAGAAATGCATAGGCGCAGCGTCTCTCGCTCCGTCCAAAACTTCTACTTTAGTCATGTAGCGGAAGGTTCGTGGAGTTAGCAGATCAAAAAGAGTTGTCTGGCGGCAGCCGAACATGACAACTTTGGTCTCCATATCCAGTCTGCGCATTTTAAGACGGTAAGCGCTTTTACCTGTTTGTTTTTTATCAATAGCCCATATAATCCGGCCATCATTATTGTATTTATATCCTTCAATTATGAGTTTTGACTGAACCAGTTTTTGGAAGCTACGCCACTGAATTTGAAATCTCCCTCTGAATCGGCAAGGGAGTAAAAGCGTGTGTCTCCCTGAAAACCCATAAAAATAGTTCCGGGGGCGGGCTGATCAGCAAAAAGCTCTCCCTGCCTGATAAAACGGGCTTTGCCGTTAACCAGTGAAAAACCTTTACGTGGTTTTTTGCTGGTAAGTTCACCGGGGGTAGCGGATATTTTTCTAATTAATCCTTCAATTAGTACGGCCTGCTTTTCGATATTCTCCCAGTTCATATTTTGAACGGTATCAAAAGGAGTTCCCCAATATGCGCGGCCATCGTTGACACTGGCAAAGGTGAAGCTTAGCTGTCCTGCCATTGTTCCAATTTCACTGCTGAATTGAGGTTTGTCGAGCAGCCATGTCTGCCATGGGCGGGAACGGTTTGGTCTTAACGTATCTTTATAAAGTCCTTCAATCCCGGTATCTTTTTCAACAGCTGGAACAGCATCATCAAGGATGTTGTTGATCTGGGAGAAAGTTCGGGACAGGTTTACTCTCGGACGAAGTTCATAGAACCATCCTGCACCGAATGCTCCAACGCCTTCACCGTGACTGGAGAGGTGTAAAGAAATGGAGCATACTTGTTCTTTCGCGCGCACGACTTTACGTAACTCACGTGCGCTTCTGATGGCGTTGAGTTGTTGTTTAATGTCTTTTTTGGTTGTGTAGACTCTATCTTTAACTTTCGGGAACAGATTTTTTACCGCAGCCAGTTCTTCAGAGGGCAGGGTAGAGTAATCTGTTTTCCATGAAATGCGGCGGAGTAGTTTTCGCTGGTTGTCGAGTTTATTAATTGAATCTTTGTCCGCATCTTCCTGAAGGCGCATATGCATAAGCTGTTTGCTTATGATATCAACCTCATCTTTGATCTGATTCTTGATAGCACTATAAAGAAGCTGGTATCTTTCGGGATTTTCTGCTGCAATTTCAGTTGCCAGAGGGTTATCCTGTTCAAGACCATCCAAAATTTTAGAAGCATTATTTTTTTTCTTGCGCAGCGCAGATTTTATTTTTTTGAGGCTTTTACTTTTTCCAGATACAGCCTTAACAAACTCGCGCATTCCGTAGAGAGATTGTCCGTGCCCGGTTGTCGCAAGCAGCAGGACTGAACGCTTGGGGGGATTGCTGGCAAATTTTTTGCCAATTTCAATTAGCGAAGCAACGGAAAGAGCCTCATCTGCACCGGGAGCATCTCCCATGATAAAAGCTGAACTATCGTAAAATGATTCAATGACGATAAGTTCTTCTGACATCTTGGGATCACTGCCTTCGATCATGCAGTAAATGTTTTCAGCTTCTATGCGTTGCCACTTGCTGGATGAATGAACGTTTCCTGAATCAGAAATAAGTTGCCTCATCCCTCCGCTAACTATTCCCAGTTCTTTGCGGGCATCATTAGAGTTCATATAGTAGCGCGGGAAATCCAGAGGTGATAGTTCGAGCTTTTCTTCAAAAAAACCTTTTATAGTCGGCCCGTTATCAATATAAATGAGAGCGGATGCACCAAGGCTGGCTGCGTTTAACCAGTTTTTTTCTGAATCCATATCCATAAGTACAATAGCATCTTTGACTGGCAATCCATTAAAATCACCAAGTCTTCCTTTGCCAACATATATGACAGGGCCTGTAAGTCCTTTTTGCGGAGTAGCCGGGGGTGAAATAGCATTTAATTTTGCTGGTTTGATGCTTATTTTCTTATTATCACCTATTGAAAATTTTGCTTCAGAACTAATTACAGACGGGGCAAGGAAAAGCTGTCTCCCTACCTTGAAGTTGCCGAGCGCTTTGAATTCATTCTCGATATAATCGGCAGCTTTCTTGGCTCCTTCAGAGCCGAATGAACGGTCTCCGAGAGAAGATAAGTCTGTGATTGTTTTTTTATCTGATCCGGTGAACCGTATGCCTTTACCGGAAAGGGTGTCGCAAAGAGTATTATTGCGCAGAACAGAAATATAAATACATTGCAGGATGGACGCAAAAAATATTTATCAGATGACGTGGACATTAAGTGAAGCCTCCAGAGATCAGGCCATGCGGATGCAGCCCACATCAATATTGAGCTGGTCACGGTTTTCGATTTTCTTAACAAGTCCATCCTCAATCCAGACCACCCGGTCAGACGCATTGAGCATCTTGTAATCATGAGTTGCGGTGATGATGGTTACGCCACGTTCTTTACTAAGTTCATTCATCAGTTTGATGATTTCTTCGCCAGTTGAAAGATCAAGGTTGCCAGTGGGTTCATCTGCAAGAATGATAGCCGGATCGTTGGCAAGAGATCTGGCGATTGCAACACGTTGCTGCTGACCACCGGAAAGCTCCTGTGGTTTATGGTTGTACCTTTTGTCCAGGCCGACCAAGTCTAGCAGTTCAATTCCTTTAGCAACAGCCGCGTCATTGTGAACTCCTGCGAAAATCATAGGCAGGGTTATGTTTTCCAAAGCAGTCATAACCTGAATCAGGTTGAAGGTTTGGAAGATGTATCCGATTTTACGGTTTCTAAGCCAGGCCAGTTCAAAGGCATCAAGCTGGGCAATGTCTACTTCATCAATATAGACCTTTCCTTCAGAAGGTTTATCGAGCCCTCCAATCATGTTGAACAGCGTTGATTTACCTGATCCGGAAGGTCCCATGATAGATAAGTATTCTCCAGCATAGATTTCAAGATCTACTCCTTTGAGTGCCTGAACATCAGTACTGCCGAGTTTGAAGCTTTTTTTGACCCCGGTAACCCGGACGATTGTGTGTTGATCGGCCATATCTCTCGCCTTTATGTAATTTCGTTTGTTTGGTTACTTTATATCAAAATTTATTCTTCAACCCGCATTGCTTCGATAGGACGCATACGCGCAGCAATAAATGCGGGGTAAAACACCCCTAGAAGGCTGAGCCCGAAACCTACACCAATAGCATAGAGAATCGATGTTCCTGCTTCATCCCACGGTAGCATGGTAAAAGCATCAAATCCGAACCTGAGCATGCCTATCAGGATCGCAATAATTGCACCGAATGCTGCTCCTAGAAGTGATCCTGTCACTCCTTGCATGGAAGCTTCCAGCACAAAAAGGCGCAAAACAAAACTGTCCAGTGCGCCGAGACATTTCATCGTCCCAATTTCCCGAAATCTTTCAGTTACTGCCATGAGCTGTGCATTGATAATTCCTACGGTGCAAACCAGTAGAGACAAGATTACGATCCAGCGTTCCTTAGCACTTCCCCCGGCTTCATAGCCTGATTTTTCTAGAATTTTCATCAGACCGGGGTCACCGGAATTGTATAACCCGTTGGCAATATCACCACCAATCAGTACATATGCCAGAAATGAAACGGCAAGAATCAGGCTGGTTACGGTAACCATGTTACGCAGGAAACGTGATTTAAGACTTTTGAGACTAATCTCAAAAGATTTATCAAAGGGCAGAACTACTTGTGCTTCAATGTCTGACGGAGAATCAGGATCCTGAAAAGGAATTCTTTTTGGGGACATATTTCACTCGCTGCTGAACCGATGATATTAGTTATATTTCGGTGCATCAGAAATTTTTATTATTTTAGTAAATATCTTTTCTGTTTTTTAAAGGAACAGACAATTCCGTTGCATCTGAAACTCAAAACAGTTTTTGACGCAATAAATTTCACGATTTTGTATTTAATAAATAACTGAAATGCTGTGAAATGCAAAGAAAAAATGCAATCAACCTGATAACTCAGAGTGGATTGCATTATGGCGAATGTTTTGTGACGAATTAAGTAAAAAATGCCACATGTGTGAACTAGCTAAAAGGGGGGAGATTCAAATTTCGGGTAATATAAATTTGAACTTTAAATTGTAATTATTGCTATATTGTCAGGAAAGCATCTCTCTTATGTCTTTAACTTTCAGCTTTGGAGTATGGTTTATCTTACCAAGCAGGTAATCTAAAAAAAGTAAGGATGTTTTGTTCATCCTTTGATGATGAAGCATAAATCCAGCGTAGTCAGATTTTACAGCATCTTCAATCTGCCCCTGAAGTATTTTGATTCCCTGTGCTGGTTTCTTTTCTTTTACAGTATGCAGGTCAATATTGATGGGCAGGTCGGGAAGGTTATCAAGCGGACAGGGGGAAACATTTATGCTGCGTGAAATTGCGACAAATCCCAGATCTGCCAGACAATGCATGGATTCACTGGTGCAACGATTCCACGGCGGGGTAAAAAAAGGGCAGAAATTATCGCCAAGCAATTTACTCAGTTTTTGTTGTCCTCTAGTTAGCTCAGCTGAAATTTTTGATTTTTCCCGTGAAGGGCCGAATTCAAACTTTTTGCCTTCTTTTTCGCAATTGATATGTCTGTATCCGTGTTGGTGCAGGCACCATAAATTCAGGTCTGGACCAATATCATTGAGAATAGTCTCGATACGCTTTTCATTTACCCATGCCGGTACAACAGCAAGCGATAAAGGGGTCTCATGTTTTTTGAAAACATTAACCATATCTGTAAACTGACGGCCTGGGTATCCGATGTCATCGGCTCTGAAAAAAACTTCGCAGCCATTTTCAGGTATGATGGATTCAAGTTTGTTCCACCAATTGTCGAATGACTCTTGTAAAATGGAAATATTATTTTTCCAGATTGACGCTACTGGTCTATGTGACATTATCTTTTTCCGGCTTTCCTTATAGTCTTGGCTGATTCTTTTGCACCATCCAAGTCTATACCATGATCCTGTGATGTGCGATTACGATTTAAGAGGGTGTTTATAACATCTTCCATTTTGGATGTAACAAGATCATTTTCATTAATAATTTGGAGAGGAATATACTTAGATATTTTTTCTGCACGGCTACGTTGCTCGTGATTTTGTGCAAAAGGTAACACGGCTGCAGGAATGCCGGAAGTTAGAATATCCATACAGGTGTTATATCCAGCCATAGAAATCATTGCGTCAGCTGCAGTAAGTAGATCAATAAAATCCGCAGCAAATTTTTTAACAGTAATATTGCTGAATTGTTTTGAGGCAGTTGAAATTTTATCAAATTCATCTTGATCGAAAAAGGGGCCGGTTAACATAAGCAATTTTGAATTCCGCGGTGACATGTCAGAAAAGGTTTTAAAAACCGATTTCATGAGCGGACCGCCGACTTTACCGCCTCCAGCACTGGTTATGAGCAGCTTTTCGTTATTGGCTATGCCCATTTCTTTTCTTAAGATGGAGCGGGCATCAGGGTTTGGTTTGCGTGCGGCAAAGCCAGTATATTCATAGGGAATAGCAATTTGATTAAAGGGCTTAAATGTTTCGTCCAAAGCCGCTATCTTGGGATCTGAGTGGATCAGCAGCAGATCAAAATATTTATTTAGGTATTTTACAACTCGCGCCTCATGTTTTCCTCCATCATTTCTTTCCACAAGAATATCACGTAGCGAACATACTACTTTGATATTCCCCAATTTACCTGTTTTTATTGCGTCAAGAATAGGCAAGAGTTCAAAACGAAAAGCCTTGCGTCCAAAAGGAAACAGTTCAATTAAAAAAATATCAGGTTCTTCGGTTTCAAAAAGGCTATAAATGGATTCAGCCCTTTCTGTTTTTACTTCTTCTAATCCCCGTGCAGGGTCAGTTGGTTTCAGCCCACCGAAGTTCTCGTCCATACATAGGCCCGGTAGCTGGCAATACTGAATATTTCCAGGAATTTTTTGTTCAGGGCGATCTCCTCCTGCTACGAAAAGGACTTGTTCCTTATCAAGGGCGCGGGCAATTTCGATACTTCTGAAGAAGTGACCCATTCCTAGCACATGCTGGCAATAGTGGATTATTTTCATAAAAGATCATTCAGCCTTTCGATGGAGAGGGCCCCGTCCCATTTAAGCCAATGAACGCGGCGACGTTTTACTAATTTGGGCTTATCGTCCATGAAATCATGACCTGCTAATTTGTAAATAATTGTTTTAAGTACACCTTCATGAACTACTGCAAGAACTTTTGGGTTTTCTTTATCAATAGATTTTAAAATTTCATTTGCTCCTTCTGAGAGCGCACGAATTCCTCGTGCAGAAGTTTCGATTCTGCTTTCTCCTTTGTTTGGACAGAAATGCCATCCTTTAGCTACTTCTGCATCAAGTTTGCCCGGGAATTTTTCATGCAATTCTTCTGTTGTCAGCCCTGACCATTCTCCCCAGTCCTGCTCACGTAGCCCTTCAAATTTGAAGAATGGGACATCTAATCCTTCTGTTATGATGTTTGCTGTTTCGATAGTACGTCCAAGGTCGCTGGTGATTACTGCGTCAAAAGTTTGTGGGCTAAGCGTGTCTCTCCACCCTGCAGCGAGTTCACGTCCATGTTTGCTAAGTGGAGAGTCCAAGTGTCCTTGAATTCTGTTTTGTTCATTCCATTCAGTTACAGAATGTCTTATTATAGCTATGTTCACTGATCTCATCGGAACCTCCTGCTGGCGGTTATTAATAATTCAGATTCAACTTTCAAAAGATTTGATTTCAGGTCGAAATTTTTTTAACGTGAGTCAGAGCTTCGGCTTTCATTTGATCACGGAGTGTTTTGCTACGGGTGAGCTTAAGGATATTTTCTGAGAGCTTTCGTATGTTTCCCTGTGGAGATAGCAGCCCTGTCTTTTGGTCTTTTATAGCTTCGGACGGTCCCCTTGTAGAATATGCGACAATTGGAAGTCCTGTACTTTGCGCTTCAAGATAAACCATTCCAAAAGCTTCATTTATTCCAGGAAAAGCAAATAAATCTGCTGCGCTATAATATTTGTATAGTTCTTCGCGTTTGATTTTACCTAGAAAAATAATTTTATTCCCAGCTTGTGTTTTAGCCAGGTATTCCAGTCGTCCGCGTGCAGGGCCATCACCGGCAATAATTAATCTTGCTCCGGGTTCTTTAATCACTACTTCGGCAAAAGCTTTAATGAGGTCGGTCATGCTTTCAGCCTTTACGTCATCGCGCAACATGGCTGTGCTCATGACACAAGTGCAACCTTTTAAGTCAAGCGTACTACGGATTTCTTTTCTTGAATTTTTGCAAAATGGAAAATCAGAAATATTGATTCCCGGAAAAGTTCTACTAAGTTTTTCCGGTAAAATTATTCTTGATAAGTTTTTAAAATCTATATCTTTATTTGCAAAAACGTGATCAGCGTGAATCAGGGCATTCTTGTTCGCTATGTAGCCTAACCATGTTTTATGGTTCCGGCGATATTTGGTTGCAAAAACACCTTGGTATATTACGTATGGAATTTTTAATTTCTGTGAAATATACGGTCCGAATAAGTCCGGTGATTTGTAATAACTGTGGTAGGTCAGCCAAATATCAGCTTTGAATTCTTTTATCCGATGCAAAGTCTTGTTATATTCAAGCAGCAGGGAAGGCCATCTATGCGGATTGGTCGTTATGTGCCGCATTCTCATATGGCTGGCGATATTGATTTCATGACCTTTACTGCATAAAAAATTATGCAGTTCCCTACCTATAATTAAGTCTCCAGACGGAACCTTATGGTCGATAGGTTTAGGAGGAGCGAAAAAAGCAATACGCATTTAAGCACTGTCCTTCCTGCCCTTAATTTAGGCAAGCGGCTTAATATTAGGGCCGACTGCTAAGAACCGGCCTTGATGCCATAAATTTCATATACATCTGCGAGTTTATTGATCCAGTAGCGGTTGTCGAAAATTTCATGAACCCGCTCTTTGGCTGCAGGGATTACTGACTGGCGAAATTCTTGATCGGTCAGCATTTTTTCCATTGCTTCAGCCATTGCTTCATAGTCGCCAGATTCAACCAAAAGTCCTGTCTTCCCATGCTCAACCAGTTCTGGGATCCCCGAAACAGTGGTTGCAACAACCGGAACGGACATGGCCATACTTTCAGCCAGTACATTGGGTATACCGTCGCGGTCTCCGTTTTCAGCAATTTTGCAGCCGATAGCAAACAGGTCAGCTTGACGGTAAAGCTCCAGAACTTCTTCGTGGGTTTTGGTGCCAAGCCATGTGCATTTTTCGGAAAGACCAAGCTCTTCAAGTATGGCGAGAGTTTGTTCGCGCTCGTCACCATCTCCAACTATTTTATATGAGAAGTCGATTCCTTTTTCATCAAGCTTTTTTAATGCCTGAAAAACTGTGGGCAAACCTTTTTTTTCAGTGAAACGAGCCACTGTGAAAATTTCATAAGGGGCATCTGAAGTATGCTTTTTTTCTGAGTTGAACAGATTCAGGTCAATGCCATGGTAGACTTTGTGAATCGGTTTGCCTTCCGGGGCAATGGATTGCAGGTAATCACAGTTGTATCCGGTACAGGTCACTGCAAATTTGGCTTCTGAAATTTTAGCAGTAACTTTTTCAGGCTTCTGGGTATAAATATCTTTGGCATGAGCTGTGAAACTGAAAGGCAGACCTGAAAGGCGGCTGGCATTTCTGGCAACGGAGCAGGGGGAGTGCGCGAAATGAGCGTGAAAATGAAAAATATCAGAGCCTGGCAAAACTTTTTCTACTATGAATTCAGCTTGAAGCATGTGTTTGAAGGAAGCTTCGCTTCCAGTGTCGCGATATACTTTCCATATCTTGTCGATACGGTTTGTAAATTCGATTTCCTTGCTGTAGCGGGGATCTTTGAGTCCCGCATCCATATCGGTTGAACCAAAAAGTTCTTCAAGACAACCTTCAACAGTCGATGGAAGGTATGACACCTCAGCCTTTATTTCCGAAATGGATTTGTGAGTAAATTCTTCACGCGGCTTGCGCATTGAAATAATATGAATTTTAACTCCGCGTTGCTCAAGAAGTCTGATTTCATTAGAAATAAAAGTCTCGGAAATACGTGGGTAGCCCTTGAGGATCATCGCAAGGACAGGTTTCTTTTGTGTGTTCATTAGCAGTTGTCTTTGAAGTAGTCTACGCGTTGATGCATAACGTCCAGACCGGTGAATTTAAAATTTTGCACTGCATCTCTGATCTGCTGTGAGTTATTAAGCAGATTGTCTATCTTTTCCATAATCATGTCAGGCCCTAACTTGTGCCAGGGAATGTAATCGGCAAGGTTTTGTTCTTTTAATACCTGAGCACGGATAGTCTGTTCCAGTCTCGGAGTTTCTCGTGGAACAATTAGAGCAACTTGTTTATGGGATAGAATTTCACAAAATGTGTTGTACCCACCCATACATACAACTAAATCTGAATTGCTGAACAGTTTCTCCATTCTTCTGTAAAAATGGTAGAATGTGACTGAAAGTTTTTTTGCACGTCTGGAAAGGTCCAATCTATGTTCTTTGGACATAAAGGGGCCGGTAACCATAACAGTTCTGAAATTTTGCGGTCCATGCTTTTCAAGAGCCTTTAAATAAGCATCCATCATTGGATAACCATCGCCACCGCCTCCAGCTGTGATGGTAACAAGTTTTTTGCCGTTCTTACGTTTTTCCGGACAGGAACGGGAATGGACTTTGCGGGGAATATACCCGGTAAAAACCATTTTCTTGCTGATTGATTCAGGGATTTGATATTCTTTGATTGGATCGTAGTATTCTTGATGACCGTATACCCATATTTCGGAATACAAATCTTCAAGTACATTGTAGATACCTTTGTCTTTCCAATCTTGAATGGTGCTTTCAGCATCATCCATAATATCTCGCAAGCCAAGAATTGTACGAGTTTTGCCTGTCTCTTTCATCCATTCCAGGGTGGGCATGATTTCGTGCTTTAGTCCTCGCGGAGCTTTATCAACAATGAAAAGGTCTGGTTGAAAGCTTTTTGCCGTTGCGTCAATGATCGACTGGCGGATGGACATGGCATGAATCGGTTCGATTTTTATCG
>JMSU01000083.1_pt1 | contig 54999 bp, 42 predicted proteins | sample 179011 | NCBI WGS metagenome assembly JMSU01 (sample SAMN02769580, study PRJNA246767) | bioreactor metagenome | isolation source: Culture-1 Bioreactor ArsB derived from microbial biomass from the upper 2 cm... | place: Germany: Bremen | collected day 87 after inoculation
TTTATATCATGCGCACCTATTGAAAAATAATACCAACATGCCTTTTATTTTATCGGGTAGAGTCCCCGGTAAAAACTAACCTTTTATTGAGCCTACTGTCAAACCTTTTACAAAATATTTTTGGAAAAATGGAAAAACAAATAACATAGGACCAGCTGCAAGTATACACATTGCCATCCTAGCAGTCTCATTAGGGAAATTACTTAAGTCCAATGTTCCTGGAGCCATATACATATTCTTAGATAAAAATTCAATGTTTGACATCATTCTTGAAAGTAAATATTGAAGTGGAATAAGCTTTTCTTCATCAATGTATAACATAGCCAACCACCAATCGTTCCAATACATAAGGAGTATGAACAAACCAACTGTTGCCAAACCAGGTTTCGATAGTGGTATAATAATTTTAAAAAATGTTTTAAACTCATTGGACCCATCAATCTTGGCAGATTCTATAACAGCTATCGGTATTGTTTTAAAAAATGTTCTTAGCAATATAATATACCATGCATTTGCAAGATAAGGTAGTATCAAAACCCAAATGGTATTTGGAAGATGCAACTTGCTTATCACTAAGTACCATGGGACAAGCCCGCCATTAAACAACATGGTAAAAACCACAAAAAATGATAATACCTTTCTATAGGGGTAATCCTTTCTTGACAAAGCATATGCGATCATGGAATTAATCAGTAATCCAAGAACAATTCCCAACGCGGATACGATGATTGTGACAACATAAGAATTCAAAATTTGCATGGGATTACTAAATACGACCTTAAATGCATCAAAGGATATTTTTTTAGGTATTAATTGAAAACCATTATTTATAATATCCGCTTCTGATGATAGTGAAATGGAAATGACTAACACAATTGGCAATATACATAATAGAGTAAAAAAGAAAAATACCATATGTATCATGGCCTTAAAAAACGGACTGCTTCCATTAAGCCTCTTATTCATGTTCTCGCCTCACTTTCCTATTATTGTTTAGAAAATTGCATTTTCATCATTGGATTTTTTGACAATGAAATTACAGGTTAATACCATAAATAAACCTACTACTGCTTGGAAAAATCCTGCCGCAGTGGCCATACCTACCTGTCCCGTAACTCTTAGAGCTCGATAAACATACGTATCAATAACTTGGGTTGTAGGATACAATGCCCCTACATCATTAGGCAAGTAGTAGAACATACCAAAATCTGCATAGAAGATTCTACCTATTTGTAGCAGTGTCATGACAGTAATAATAGGAAGTAACATGGGTAAAATAATGGATTTAATGACTTGTAGTTTATTGGCTCCATCAACAATAGCAGCTTCAATGAGAGCGTTATCTATACCCATTATACCCGCATAGTAAATAATCGATAGATACCCAACATTTTTCCATAAATACACAATTAACAAAATAACTGGCCAATAACTTGGGTTAGAATACCAGCTAACGGGCTGGGCTCCCAATGATTGTAATACATTATTGAGTATACCAAGTCGATCATTTAAAATAGCATAGAGCATATAACCTACCACAACCCATGATAAAAAGTATGGAAAGAACATGGCTGTTTGATAAGTCTTAACAAACACCTTCTTGGTGATTTCGTTCAGTAAGATCGCGAACGTTATAGAAACAATTAAACCTGCAATAATAAAGAGTGCATTTAAACCAATGGTATTACGGGTAATCACCCACGCATCCTGAGAGTTAAAAAAGAATTTAAAATTTTCCAGCCCAACCCATGGACTTTTTAGAAATCCTAGATTAAATTTTAGTTTCTTAAATGCAAGTACAATGCCAAACATGGGTATATAATTGAATATAATAAAAAGCATAATGGCGGGAAGACTCATTAACGAAAGTTGATAACTCTTCTTAAAAACTTTCCATCTATTGCTTTTAATACTTCTTTTTCCTACTACAACTTTTTTTGATTTCATACTTGACTGCCTCCTTTCATGTCATTTTTCATTCTGATTCTGTACCATATAAAATTAGTACAGGTAAGTATCCAATAATAACCATGGTTACTAATCAGTTTTAGAGATGTGTTCTCTATTCACTCGTTATTATAGATAATGATGCACACAAAAAAAAGAAGCACTTAAGAACATCTGTACATATCTTAAACATCAGCTTCTACAAATTTTATACATGACTACTATTTTTATACAATTACTAAGATGTTATTATGTATTTATTGACTATGATTTTTCCATCCTATATAATCATAGTAGTTATAAGTTTACATAATGGAAGGGTCTGCTTATTATGAATTTTTTAACTTTCAGTAGAAAAAAGACATATCTAAAAATCTTGTTGACTCTAACGGTGTCTGTTACGACTACCATTTTAGTTTTGGCTACAATATTGTACTTTAATTTCGAACGAATTTCCCTTTCAATTATTAATAATTTTATCAAGGACAGTTTATCCCAAATAAGCTACAGTGCAAAATTCATGAAAGAATCTGCAGATACATTGGCACTACAAATTAGTTTAGACAGCGACACGTCACAATTATTATTTTACGATTCATTAGACTCCAATGAGATTACCACAGGTCTTAACAGAATTAACATGTACACGAAAACAGCACCTTTTATCAACTCCATTTATGTATACGATAGTAAGGAGAAGCGTTTTTTTACAAATATTGATGGACATATTGTTATAAGCGAGTCGGAATTCTTTGATAAAGATATTATAGATATTTTACATAATTTACAACTTTACGATAGACAGACACCTCTTTTTCGTAAAATGCCTGATCCTAATATTGACTTTGAACAAAATGATATCAAAAACGTATTTACTTTCATCTTCTATGAATACAGTAATCAGAAAAACAATATTCGAAAAGCCATTGTCTTAAATCTATCTGAGGATTGGATGCGACGTACAATTAATGCCTTAGACATGAATCCACAAAGCAATACATTTATTATCAATAATGAAGGTACTTTGCTTATAAGCAATAAAAACAAAGAGGTTTTAGCCAATCTTTCAGAAGAAAAATACATACAAAAAATTATAGAATCTGATCTACCTTCAGGTTATTTTATGGATCATGTCAATGGTACCCATTCTTTAATAACCTATATTGCTTCAGATTTTTTTGATTGGAAATTTGTTCAGATTACCCCCTATAACCATATTATTATTCGATTAAATGATATGAAACTAAAAGCACTTATTATCAGTATCATTATTCTTATAATAGGTATACTTTCATCTTTGTTCATATCCGATAAGCTTTACCAACCTATTGATAAAATGATTGAAAAACTCAGAACCCTGGAAACAGAAAAAAGAAAAACATCTTATCAATTAAAGCAACAATTTTTACAACAATTAGTCTTAGGAAAATTTTTACCAGATCCCATTCTATTAAACAATAAATTCAAGGAATTAGGCATGGCTTTAAAACCAGAAAACAATGTCTTTATTATACTTGTTAGAATTGATAATTTTATGGATTTCTGTGACCAATATAACGCATCTGATAGAGATTTATTAAAATATGCTATGATGAATATTGCTTCTGAGATTTGTTCTCCTATCTATACCAACGAATGTGTCAATATAAGAGAGGATCACATTGTGGTCATCTGTACAATGGATGATTATGAGGCTACTACTTTTTATGAAACCACTGAAACATTGTCATCCCATATTCAGACGTCTATAAAGAAATACCTCCTGCTTTCCGTAACGATTACTATCAGTTCTTCTATTGAAGGATTTGATGATATTACCCTCTTATATAATCAAACCTTGGAGACTTCAAAACACCGATTATTCACTGGCCACGGTAGTATTATTTTTAATAATAGAATTAAAAATAATCCCTTGGAAGAATATGTTTATCCCATTCATACCGAAAAAATCCTCATAGAAGCATTAATGTCAAATAATTTTGAGCAGATTTATGATGTGTATTTAGATATTATTAATCATACTAGGGATTGTCCATATACCATCTTTGAGTCCACCATTACACATTTGGCATATGAAATTAATCAAGCTGTAGCATGCATTAAAAAGAATTCAAGATCTGATATACCCTATAATCTAAACACATTTATTGTACAAATTAATAAAATGGAAATTATTGAAGATGTTAATCACTATGTATTAGAAACATTTAATGCTATTCATAATACGTTGAAAAACAATCAGAATAATCGATATGATCATTTATTAGAGAAAATATCTCTTTTCATTCTGGATCATCATAGCGATAAAAGTCTATGCCTTAATGCTATTGCTGATGAAGTCAACATGTCCCCTGTTTATCTAGGGCGATTGTATAAAAAACTAAGTTCAAAATCCATAGCAGAGCATATCCTTGAAATACGATTGGAAAAAGCAAAAGATTTATTAATCCATTCCAAGTTATCTGTTAATGATATCATCGATAAAATCGGCTTTGTAAACGCAGGTAGTTTTTATACAGCTTTTAAAAAATCTAATGGCATTACACCTGGTCAATATAGAAAAAACCTAAAAATGAATTGAACGTTTTCTTGTTAAGGTAGGCGTCATCCCTGTATACTTTAAATACATTCTATTAAAATAACTTTGGTTGGAAAACCCACTTATTTCTGATATTTCACTTACAGAGAGATCTGTCTCTATTAATAGCTGTTCTGCTTGATATACTCTGTGAATATTAAGTAATTGTGTAAAAGGTTTTCCTGTCAGTTTTTTAATTAACCTGCAAAAATAATGCTTATTTATATTAAGAACTTGTGTTATATCATCCAAGGAAATATCCTTTTGATAATTCTTTTGAACATATACCCACATTTCATCCATAATTTTCTTATTTGCCACGGAAAACAAATCCTTATTTGCAGAATCTAAATGATCACAATCCCTTACCATTGTGGCAAAAATCCTTTCAATTTCAGTTTTAATAAAAACCTCATAAGCTCTTTCTTTAGCATTAAATTCATGAATAATAAGATTTAAGGATTCTGTTAGCTTTTTATATAAATGGCTCTTTGAGGATATTTCAGCTGGAAACCTTTTTTCACCTCTTAGAAAAGGTTTAATATACGCCATATAATAATCATTCATATTCATTGTGTCAAGCATTTGCTTATCAAACAGTATGGCATAAAATTTCCCTTCTTCTCCATTGGCAGACTCAACAGAATGAACTTGAAACATGTTTACAAATAATATGTTTTTGCCTTCTGAATAGTATGTTTCATTTCCAATTCTTATATTAAGTTTACCTTCTTTAGCATAGATGATTTCAAAATTATCATGGTAGTGAGGATGTAGACTACTGGAATGGTTGACAGCACAGTTATAGAGGGAAAGTGGAAAAGCTGACTCTCGGTGGTATTTTGTTTGTAAGAACCCCTTTTGTTGAATGGCACGATTCATAATTCTGTCTCCCCTCAAAGAATGATATTCTAAGATCAAACTCTCTCGTTTATTTATGCAAAGCACTAATATTAAAATGTCAATATTGTATTACTATTAGTCAATATCAAGGCTAGTTAACGATCTCTACATGTAATATAATATTAACATAGTCTCGCTATCAACTCAAGAATCTAGTATGAGACGTTTAGTATATCATAGGAGAGTGATGCATAATGGAACAGATAAAAATAGGTACTTTAATCAGTAGTAACGACGCCTTATCGATAATACCAGACATTGCCGATCATGGCTTCGAAACGTTTTCCATAACATTCTGGAAAACCATTGGTGACACGGACATTAAGGAATTAGCAAAGGGATTAATGGATTTTTTAGCACCCAAAGGCATTTCTATTTCCAGCTTATCCATTTTTTCTAATCCTCTTTCTAACTGCTCAGAGTATTCAGATGCTGTGAAATCTTGGGAAACACTTATTGATCATGCCGCACTTTTTGGTACTGATTTAGTCACTGGGTTTACTGGAAGAGTCATTGATAGAAGCATTGATGAATCCATACCCAAATTTAAGGAAGTATTCGGTGAGCTTTCTAAAAGAGCAGCTTCAAAGGGTGTAAAAATCGCCTTTGAAAACTGTGCCATGGGCGGTAACTGGGAACGAGGCAACTGGAATATAGCCCACAATCCTGCTGCATGGGAATTAATGTTTAATGCTATTCCAGAAGAAAATCTAGGTCTACAATGGGAACCCTGTCATCAAATGGTTCAACTGATAGACCCTCTACCACAATTAAAAAAATGGACTGGTAAGATATTTAATGTCCATGGAAAAGATGCAACTGTGGATTGGGACATTATTAAAAAGCATGGTATCGGCGGTTCTGAACAATTTGCTTGGCACAGAACGCCTGGCTTCGGCGATAGTAACTGGACGGATATTATCTCAACCTTGAGAAAGCATCATTATACGGGCAGTATTGATATTGAAGGCTACCATGATCCTGTTTATAGAGGCGAACTGGAATTAACAGGTCAAGTCCATGCCCTCAACTACTTAAAACGATGCCGCGGGGGAAGTTTTATCCAAAACCCAGACGGTTGGAAAAATCAATAATAGGAGGAAAGCTATGAATAAAAAACTTAGAATTCTTCAGGTGGGATGTGGCGGTATAAGTCATAATTGGCTTTCCACATTAACATCTCATGAAGATGTTGAGATGGTTGGTTTAGTTGATATAGATGAACATAACGCACAAGATAAAAAAGATAGCTTTCATCTATCTTGCCCTATCTATGCGGATTTTAAAAAGGCTATAAAAGATACAAACCCAGATGTTGTTATCGATAATACCATACCTAACATGCATCACCAAATTGTAACCACTTCACTTAAGGCAGGCTGTCATGTATTTGGTGAAAAACCATTAGCAGATTCTATTGACTATGCACTTGATATGGTTAAGACAGCGACTCAAACAAATAAATCATACGCTGTTATGCAAAACAGAAGATTTTTGAAAGATATACGTTCGTTTCAATCCATTATAGCGGATCACAACATTGGTGATTTAGGCTTTTTAGGCGCTTCTTTTTATATTGAAGCTCATTTTGGAGGTTTCCGAGATATTATGGAAAGCCCTCTCATATTGGATATGGCTATTCACACCTTTGACCAAGCTAGGTTTATCTCTGGTTGTGATCCTGTGTCTGTATATTGCCATGAATTCAATCCTTCAGGTTCTTGGTATCAAGGTAATGCCAGCGCCGTATGCATTTTTGAAATGAGTAACAATGTGGTATTTTCTTATAACGGTTCTTGGTGTGCAAAAGGAAGTCTTACAAGTTGGGAATGCGATTGGCGGGCTATGGGAAGCTGTGGTGCCGCAGGGTGGGATGGCAAAAGCCTTCCATGGTATGAGAAACAGTCGGATGAGAATAATATGTTTCCTTCCAATTATGAAAGACATCTGGTTGATATTGATAACGACTCTGCAACGGGTCATGAAGGGTGCATTCATGACATGATTGATTCATACATGAAGGGAATCCCTGCTCAAACCGATTGCAAGGATAATATTAAAAGTCTTGCCATGGTTATGGCTGCCATCAAAAGCTCAAAGGAACAAAGAAAAGTATATATTAACGAACTAATTGATCTATAATTGCTCATAAAGAAATCACATGATTCATCCTATTAAGCAAGAGATAAAACCTCTTTTTAAGGATAATATGTGATTTCTTTTGTTATGTATAGCTATGTTTATCTAACTTACCCAGTGGGCTTTTGCTGTGAATTAACGTATTATTTCCCAAGAATCAGTGATAAGGCATCATGAAGATGATTATACTTAGAATGCAATAAAGGTGATACCCCACTTGCTTCAATATTACCACCAGCTATGCCAATGGCAGAAAAACCTGCTAATCTTATGGATAAAACACCTGCTGCTGAATCCTCTATACCGATCACCTTATGTCTATTAGAAGGACTAATACCAAGTCCTACTCTTGCTGTTTCAGCATATAACCATGGATGTGGTTTAGGTGATAACTCTCCCAGAGTTCCTGGTTGTCCTTTTCTTAAAGCATGTCCTGCTGTTATAATAGCATCATAGAAGTCTTTAGGGTCACCCATACCTAATGTTTTAAATGCTGAGACAATCTCTGGCCATGCTTTTTCATACAATCCAGATGTAACCAATCCAACCTTAATATTATTTTCTTTTAAAGATATGAGAAATGCTTTTAAACCAGGAGTGGGTTTGAAAGCATTTGTGTGCCCTCTGCCCTTCATAATTTCATTCAGCTCATGGTTAGTTATTTCAAAATAGTACTTTCTTGCCTCTTCCACGGTCTTTCCTTTACAATATTTATCAATGCAATACTGTAAGTGTTCAGATACCGAGTGCCCTGAAACATGAGGCTCGTCCTCTTGCTCTAATTTAAATTTTGGATTACCTATCAACCTTCCAGTGGTTTGTTCTATAATCCACATCCAAAAAGGCTCACTATAAACACTTGTTCCATCAAGATCCATAAGAACAGCTTCTGCTGGACCTTCAAAAGAAGCATTTGTTAACGGATAAATTGCTGGATATCCCATGGCAGATTTTACATATACAAGGGTTTTATCCTTAAATACGATAAATTCAACTTTTCTATCTAAAGGGGTTAGAATCTGCTCTACGCCATCAACTCCAATCTTAAACATACCATCTCCACCTGAACCTAGTTTATGAAAATGCTTCCTTAAGTCCATATTCTCTATACCAATAATCCTATTATTTATCATTGTTTCCTCCTATGTCGCTAAAAACCAGTTCTATTGTTTTTATCTCATGACTATTCACACTTACACGTATATTATTGGATTGTCTTAATTCTAATTTGTGTTGACGATCTTCATTTAGATTAGTTATGTATACTTCCTTAACCTCTACCCCCATATTGATAGATATGCTACCTTCTACCATACTGTCTGTAGGATTATATATTCTCATGATATAGCTATTTCTATCCTCAGACTTTTTGAATGTTGACATGACTAAATGAGAGGGTTCTATAGCATAGAAGCTTTTCTCTAATGGTAGATAACCACCTTCATGCTTACTGGTTTGAATCAACTTAACGGGTACGTTAAACCTGTCTGCTAAATCATAGACATTACCTTTCTTAAAGTCTCCTTCATGAGGATATATGGCATATTCATACTCTAACATCCCTTGGCTTTGCCCACCCGATTGATGAGCAAAAACACCTGCCGAACGAAATTCTGTACAAATAATATTTCTGACACTCCTAAAGAGTGTTATGGCTATTGTGCTCTTCTCATTATCCATCACTTGATATTCTGTAAGGCAATTATTAATAATAGCCAAACCTTCTTCATCATTACTCAAATCAATGAAATTCTGCATAGGCAATGTTTGCATCTCTGGATAATATTCTCCGTTCTTATCTTTTAATGGTGTTATAGGTCTTTTGTCAACAGTAAAGTGACCTGCTGCATGTGAATAATCTGTACTTACTCCTGAATCAAACATCACTCTAAAACGATGATCCTGTACTGTATTATTAATTTTCACCTTAATATCAACCTTTTTAGCCTGATTGTTTAAGGTATAGTAGCTCCTGATAACAAGATCCTTCTCTTCCTCACTTCTTTTACTATGGCCAATAACGCCATTGTCAGGTCGATGGGCATATGTAGGAAGTGTCATTGTAACTTCTGATACAATTGTCGCAGATAATGGACCATTATCTTCCGTCCAGATTCTAGCACTACTACCAAGACTGGTATAAGTCTTATCATTGTATGGTGGGTAATAGATCCAATAATCGCCACAGTCTCCTGAGTCCTCAAAATAATTAAGATTCTTATAGAATTTACCTGTTTCTTTATTAACCATACTTATGGTACCATTATTCTCTACTTTAACTTTCAAATAATCATTCTCCATCGTATTCGTAGAGGTTGCTATATTGTTTCCTAAACTCTTTCTCATGTCAGGCCAGAACACAGCTTTTCTGTTATAGTGTGTTTTAGGTACCACCTTATAGACTTTGTATCCTCCTGCTGGTATGATGCCTGTATCCATGAAGATACAATATCTATCAATATAGAAGGGCCACGGTCTTGAATACATATCATCTACTGGTACGACTTCTTCTTTTCTTGAGATAATTTGTTTTTCTAGTATATTGCCATGGTGATCTTGGATATCAAAATCCCATACATTTTTATCCCTCGGTATATCCATGTATACCTTTACTGTTTCTCTTCTTTCTCTGGCTAAAGGATTAACCGCCATAAGAAGTATATCTTTCTTGTCAAAAACATCCACATTTAACTGTTTGACTAATTGCTTACACACTTTATTATGAATGACTTCACTTATCTCTAAAGATTGATTCAACATATACGTCACATCATCTACGGTTTTATCCTGAGTCACACCATTGATGGAATCATGTGCATGAGAAAGCAACATATATTTTTCAGCAATATCTAAAAAGTTGTGGTCATAATCCATGCCAATGGTTGTTCCTATAACAGATAAAGGCTCTGCTGAACGTACTAAAGCATTTTGCACTTTCTTATTTAATATTTTTAACTGTGGTCGTGTTGCTAGGGCATTAGCAGAACAACTACAAGATGGTCCATCTCTTAATTCTCCCTTAACTCTTGTTAACTGGTCAAAATCAAGTAACTCTATAAGCTTATCTGTATAGTCCTCTATTGTTGCATGCACTAACTCTCTGTCTTCATTAATGGCATTGGCTTTCTTAATAATATCTGTAATTCTAGGTTGTGGTGTTGTGGAATCACTACCATCCATTAAAACCCTATGATTTTTTATAAGGGTATCATTTGTTGCTTCCCAAGCCACATCAATAGCATCTTTTATACGTTCTTCATGGATTTTTTCCGTTTTCTCTATTTTTACGTAATCGTTATGATAGTTCTTTTCATCTGCTTGATGATATACTGCACCCATTTCATCCCAATTGAACGTATAATCTTCTGAAAGATAAGGTTTACCATGCATGATGTCAATATAGGCATTCATGAAAAAGTTTGCGCGAGCATGTTGACCTAAACGTGTCGCTAGCACTTGGCTACCATCTGGTCCTTCCCATAAGAACTCGCTTTCAGGTGCCCGTTCTTTTGAAACGTTCTTTCCAACAACAACTGTGTCAAGACCAAACCCTTTATATATCTGGGGGAACTGGGCTGTTTGTCCCCAACCGAAAGATTCGTAAGCAACCTTGAGATGACCACCTAAACTATTGGAATAACGTACACCTTTTAATAAGTTTCTAACGAGGCATTCGCCATCAAGGGGATAAAGGTCTGGTAAACTATACCATGGACCAATTAACATTCTGCCTTCTTTTACATAATGCATGATCTTCTCTTTTTGATCAGGTCGTACTTCAAGATAATCTTCCACCATAACACTTTGTCCATCTAACATAAAGGCTCTATAATCTTTATTATTTTCTAGAATGTCTAAGAGTTCATCCATTAATTCAACTAATTTCATTCTGTTTTCCCATAAAGGATAACGCCATTCTCGATCCCAATGGGTATGGGTTACAATATAACCTTTATCTTTATTCATATTCATTCATCTCCTATTCTTATTTGAGGGAATTTCACAATTTAATTAATAATATGTTTTACATACAATATATAAATTTTATATGCAGTAGGCTAACATATTATTTAAGGTATCAACGAAATGTAATTATGAAATTCTCTTAATTAATCATGTTTATATGGTATGCATACACTTATACCCTAACGCGTATATATTCCATACTGATGAGCCGTATTATACATGGCTAATGCATTCTTTGGTGGAATGACATCAACTAATATATTACAAGTACTGAGTATATAACCTCCTCCAGGAGCTGCAACGTCAAGGGTACGCTTAATTGTATCCTCTACTTCCTCTACTGACCCAAATGTCATCGCATAATCAAGATCGATATTTCCCATAAGACATAATTGATCACCATAATCTTTCTTCACCTGTTCAATATTCATGCCCGCTGAAGGTTGAAGAGAATGCAACCCATCAAATCCACTATTTACGATATTGTCAAGAACATTGTTAATATTTCCGTCTGTATGTAGAAAAACAGGTACATCCTTATGTTTCTTAATTTCATTAACTGCCATCTTATAATAGGGAAAAGCCACCTCATCCATAATATGATAGGGTAAAAAAGTGGATGTGTTATAAGCCATATCATCTGCAATGAGAATTGCATTAGCCCCGTTATCTATAAATAATTTAGCCTTAGCAATTTCATATGCCATTATTTTTTCTGCTAATATTTGAATCTCCTTTGTATTGGTCATGGTATAGATCATATAATCTTCCATGCCTAGCATTTCATTGATCATGCTGATAGGACCACCAATCTGAGCAAAGATAAATAGATCTGTTTGTTCTGCAAACTGTTTAATGACCTTACCTGAACATTTCTTTATATCAGGAACAGGATAATTTTTAGCATCTTCGATATTCACAAGCCCTGGTTTGATAATATGTTTGCTTTGATTATTGAATGCATATTCTTCCCCATAATTACTTCTAAATATCTTGTTACCATTATCATCATGTCCAATCTCTTCTGTTGGCCAATCTCCTAGATTGATAATATCCATATTTAGTAATGCTCTAATGTCTGTATCCCGCTTAAAATCAAAGTAATCCAGTGAATATTCTTTCCCTAATATACGGTTTGCTAGACCTGGATCAATGTATATTTCACCTTTTGGAACCCGATCTGGTTCTTCATGTGCAATTGTTTTATAGACTCTTTCCCGTTTTGTCATCCTTATCCCTCCATTAATTAAATTACCAATAAGTCTTTCTTAAATATTCTTTTTTAAAAAATCCTTTAGCCTTATGCCTATTGCGTTTTTTTATTCTTTAGTTCTGTTATAAATTCGTCTAGATGAATGACATTCTTTTCCAACCTTGATTTCTCAGCTGCAAATGACATTAAATGACTTTGCACAGATATACTGGCTGATGTTAATGAGTCACCTTTTCCATTGTTACGAACTAAATGGGTAAAATCTCTCATAATACCTAAATCACCGCCACCATGGCCACCTGATGATGTTAGCTGGATGGTATCTATATTACCTGTATTAAAGTCTGTAATCTCTATGGTATTTTCATCAGATAATCCTCTTATCTGACCTTTAGTACCCATAATTTTTATGCCTCTTCCACCTTCATAGGTAAAGGCACTCATGGTAAAGGCTACTGTTACATCATTTTCAAATTCCATATTCACCACTTGATGGTCCACAACATTATTATCACAATGATACACACAGCGACCATAAGGACCTTCTCTCAATGCTTTTAGTAACCCTTCATGACTCGTATCGTGACTAACCACTGATCTCAATACATCCGCTTGCCAATCATCCTTCCAGTCAATGTATGTCTTAGGTGCATAGAAGGCACAATCATTTCTTACTGGACATCCATCCAAACATCTTTTGGGGGCACCTTCTGGCGCATTCTCTGCTTTAAAATGGGTTAAGGAGCCAAAGGAAGAAATGCTTGTGCATTTGCCACCAATAAGCCAAGAAAGGATATCCATATCATGGCAGGATTTTTGTAGAATCATAGGACTGGTTTCTTCTGAATTTCTCCAATTTCCCCTTACAAAGCTATGTGCTTGATGCCAATAAGCAACATTTTCTATTAGCTGTATAGAAATAATATTTCCTATTTTCCCTTCATCCAATATCTTTTTAATAGTGGAAAAGAAAGGGGTATATCTGAGAACATGACAAATAGAGAATACCCGATTATTTTTTTCAGCGTATTCTCCCATCTCTACGCATTCCAAAGGGTTATTGGACATGGGCTTTTCTAGTAAAACATGATAACCCATGGCCAATGCCTTCATTGTTGGCTTATAATGCATATCATCCATTGTACATATAAGAAGTGCATCACTTAATTTGGGCTTATCTAGAAGTTCCTCCCATGTATTAAAACAATTTTCGTCACTGATTCCGTGTCGTTCTTTGAATTGCTGTCTTCTTTTTTCATCTGATTCAGCAACAGCTACAAATTCTACTTCATCAGGATATTCTAATGCATATGGCGCATAAGCGCCCATACCTCGTTGTCCTGCTCCTAAAAGTGCTAATGTAACCTTTTTCATGTGCTCTTCCTTTCTTAACGTTATTTATTATTTCATCCTATTTTTTGTGAAGGTATGAATGAAATTGCATGGGGTAAAATGCTGTTCATTTATCCATGCAGTTCTATTCAAATATTTTCATTTTAACCATAGCAGAGTGTTGAAATTAAGGTCAACATAAAAAAATATACATTACTACGATATTTATAGGTATCTCATATTCTGTTCTCTGTAATGTAATGAAATATATAAAAACTAGTTATATAAAAGGGTTATACCTACTTCAAACTCAAGTAAGTATAACCCTTTGAAAATGTTGTTAATATTTAGTTACTAATCAACTACTCACCGAATACCTCAAACTCAAATAGACTACTACCAAATGTACTTGAGTCTGTTATGGTTATCCTCACATATCTTGCAGTAACACTATTCGTATCTTCAACTGTTGATTGTGTCGTATAGGTAGACGTACGATCTGCATACATACTCCAATTCGTATCATCTGTTGAGTACTCAATCTTATACTTATACTTATGGCTGGCATTAGCAACAAGGAATGATGTTTTTACACGACTCAATGCATAATTTGCTCCTAAATCAACCTTGAACCAACATTCACCATAATCTCCACCCTGCTGTGCCCATCTCGTTGTTAAACTACCATCAACTGCCATAGCTGGTGTATAAGATGCTGAATACGTAGATGATGCAGTAGCTGTTTTGTTTAATGCTAAATTTGTTTGTGTAGGTGGCGTGCCCGATAGTGCACCATACACTTCTGCTTCTACATAATGATTATATCCATTTACAGTACTACCATTGCTCCAGAACCTTATATATCGTGCATTTACAGGCGTAAAGGAAACCATTTTGCCACTTGCACTTTCAGCATAGGCTGAGTCACTTCCTGCGCCTTGTCCTGCCGAGTTATTCGTATCATTATTAAAGACGGTTGTTACCCCAGTACTAAATGCAGCATCATTGGATAGCTGCATAATAACGTCATTATACGTTCTACCATCTGCATAATAATGCCATAATTTTAATTTGTGAACATCTGCGCTCTGACCTAAATCAATTTGTACCCACTGTGCACCAGTATCCTGAAGGTTTGTAAAAGCTGCTGTGTCGACTACACCATCAACAATACCTGCTCCACCTTCGGGATTTGTAATGGTGGTACTTGATGTAACTGTTTTATTAAACCCAATATTCACTGGGCCTACATTTATTTTAACTTCAAGTAAATCAACCGCTACCCCATTTGCACTACCTTGTGGGAATAGTAAGCGTACATATTGTGTCTTCGTTGGCGGAATGCTGAAGTTATTAGAAAAACCAAAGTAAGCAGTACTACCACTACGAGGTGGTGTAACCGTTGATACTGTTGACCATGTCGTTCCATCTGTACTGGTTTGGATCTCCATGGATTGAGGTGTATTCATATATAGTTGTTCTAGGGTATTGAAGTTTATTTCTATGGTACTTATATCTTTTTCTTCTTGTAAATCAAATGCTATCCATGATGAACCCGTACCTGATGTCGACCATTTTGAGCTATCTGTTCCATCTGAAGATATTAATATACCATCATTTACTTTATCTGGTGTATAACTACCTGTACTATTACTTGCTGTAATGGTTGTTTGTGCATCAATAAGATTCACCGATGGAAGAAGATCAATAAATACTCTATTAGTTGTTATTTGTTGACCATCTAGGTTTATTTCTGCCCAAACAACAACTCTCGTTTCTTCATCGACTGCGTTTGGTGTCATCTTTTCATTTGCAAAAGTAAATACAGGTGCTTCTGTTATGGAAACAGGTTGCATATGGGTTCCGCCATCTAAATCAACGATACCAGATTTCATGGTTATTGTTGCCGAATCTAAGTTAATGGGTCCACCTTTTTGTGAACGACCTTCTAGGGTATAGGGTATATCTTGAAGACTTGAGAACGCTCCATAGGTTTCTCTATCGTCTGCCCACAAAACGGCACCAATTAAGGTATCATCAACTCGAATAACCTGACTTGAATTGACCGTAACATCTAATGTATTTTGCACCGTAACATTTTCATAAGTGCCTTGTACAGTTATTGTTGCTTGACCTTGCCCTACTGCTGTTACAACACCATTTGTATCAACTGTTGCTACACTTGAATTACTACTTGAATAAGTCACATCACCTGAACCAAAAGGTACTTTTAATGCTGTATATGTCATATACCCCTCAACATTAACTTTAAGTGTGCTTGACGATAATTGTTCACCTGTTGGCACAAGATTGGTTAATTTGTATTTTCTATCGGTACTATTTGTAACAACTTTAATGATTGTACTCACTGGATCTGCCGTAATACCTGATAAAGTAATGGTTACACTATTACCCGTTTGTGTAAAGGATAAAGGTGTATCTTCATTTAACCAAGATACTTTTGTAACTGTATCATTAACAGGGCTGATTGTCACAGATGACTGACCTTCATATCCCTTTTTATTATAAGGTCCTTGTATAAAATGCAGATAGATATTGTTATCTCTTGATACTGCAAAACCCCAATCTGGACCTTGACCTGTTTCAAATTGTTCAATGTTACCTTTTCCGTCATCTGTATATCCCCATCCATCTAAGAAATATGGCATTGTACCTGTTGTAGATTCATGTCGCTCAGGTTTTCCTTCTGGGGTAAACCAACCAATAAGACCTTCTCTTACATCAATAAATTCCTGAGCTGATTTTGGATATCTTGTAGCAACATCTTCAGGTGAATCCCACTGAGGACCACGGCTCATAATAGGCATCTGGTCATTGTTATCTACCTTACCACTTGCCGCGTTCATAATCATCTCTTTAGCCACTTGTCTAAAGTCATCACGCTTAGCATAATAGGGGTTTGGATTATTTTTTGTAATGATTGACTTCCATGGTTCTACAATGGTTCGTTTTTTATGCAAAGTACCTCTTGAACCACTATATATATGTGATGCTTCAGTCGTTCTAAGATCAGCATCCCCATATTCGCCACTCCATACATTTGAATTGATAATAATCTCATCACTATAATTACGAACAACACTATAGATAATATCAAAGTTATTGGCTGTTCTACTTTGTGGTCCATCATAATACAGATATTTTGGCTTATACCTTAACACTAAGTCTTGTATATCATGGAAAAAGACATCATTATATGTGGTCCCATAGTATAAACCAAATTTTATGCCGTGTCGTTCTACAGCTTCTTTTGCTTCCATTAACCCATCTAATACCTTACCTTCAGCATCTCTTGGAAGGTATTGATTGGCACCTTTTATACCAGCCGGATTATCAAATTTTGATGGCCAATAAGGATGTTGTTGAAGTGTTTCAATGGATACTAATGAATGACCCTGTCTTTTTGCTCTTTCTGCCCATAAATCAAAGGAGAAGTTTGGGTCTACATACCAATCATAAATAGGAATACAATGGGATAATGCTGATACTCTCCCCTCTTCAAACCATCTGTTTGGACGGTCTTTTACTTCAATACTTAATTCCTTTTGTGCTGTGTTAAGTAATGTGTCCGTTACTTGTACTGTAAAACTAAAGGTACCCATTGTATCACAAAATCCATCAATGGTTCCGTCAGAATTTAATGTTAATCCGTTAGGAAGTGCTCCAGAAATGACACTCCAAGTATATCCTGGTTGTCCACCACTTGCTTGGAACTCATAATGACTTGCTTGTACACGATACTCTGTCACCCCATATAATGTTTCGTTCCATACATATGGCCATTCCACATATCCTTTTGGAAGACTATTGGTTGGTAATCCTCTACCCATTACATCTCCAGATACAACATCCGTTGCTGATAATGTTTGTGTATCAATGGTCAATGCTGTATTTTCACCTGTAACAGAATACTGAAGATTCGGTACTTCATTTCCATTTGCATCCGTTACTCTACCATAGAATCCAAGATATTCTCCCTTTTTATCAGGTAAGTTGAAGATACCATCTATTAATTTCCCTTCTGCAACATCATCTGTATAAGCATGATAGATCTCAATTAAAATACTATTCCATCCTTGATTCAGATTAACTGTTTGTTTTTGTTGATCTTTTTGTGGTTCAACCTCTGTAGAAGGTGATGTAAGGGCTACCCCATTGACAATTAAGCGATTGGAACCACTTGTAGCAAATCTAAACTCCACACTTTGTGCTGATGGACTGTAGACATATGTATTGGCATATACGTATTTATTTTTCGTATCTATGCCTTTTTTAACTGTAAAATACCCATATAAATCTTGATAATCATCATAGGACCTATTCCAAATACGGTCATCAAAATATTCCCATGTTTTACCAGAGATACTTTGTCCAACTTTTGGAGTGCTCTGTAAGTTTGTTAAGGCTACATCAAATGGTCCTGATACAAGCCAAGTGTTTATATATTCTGCATTCCCTGATAACGCCATCTGTGCACTTACATGAGATGTACTTGTTCCTCTAAGACTAGATATAATTATTAATGTAAATATACCTACTAAAATTCTTGACAGGCTTTTTTTCAACATCATATGATCTCCTTTACATTTTTAGCTCCTATTATTTACCTTTAACTTCCCTCCTTAACCAATATTTCACAAACAAATTATACAAAACTACGTAAAACAATTAAACAATAAATAATAAAGATTTCTTAAATTATTATATATATTTCTTCATGTTATCATAGAGTTTTATGTATTTCTTACAAAAGTATATATTGTAGTAAAGCTAAACTCTCACTTTTTCCTTCTAAACCCAAAAAGCAAAATGACTTTAATGCAAGAAAAAAAGACAGCATCGCTGTCCTTTCAGATTTTTACCATTTATAATTCCTTAACTGACCTTCTAATTGCATATGAGAAAAGTTATGTTGCCTAAGAGACTCATATAATACAATGGCAACTGCATTGGATAGATTCAATGACCTAATGGTAGGTTCCATTGGTATACGGATACTTGTATCAGGATACTTAATGAGGATATCCTCTGGTATCCCAGCACTTTCTTTACCAAACATAATGAAACTATCTTTCTCATATTTAACTTCTGCGTAAGTTTTTTTTGCTTTTGTTGTTGCCATATAAATAATTGCATTTGGATTTTTATCAAGAAAGTCTTCAAAATTTTCATAGAGATAGACGTCTAATTTATCCCAATAATCAAGACCTGCTCTTCTAACAGACTTTTCATCAATAGAAAACCCTAACGGTTTAATTAAATGCAAGGCCGTACCTGTTGCAACACAAGTTCTTCCTATATTCCCAGTATTATGGGGAATTTCAGGTTCATGCAGTAGTATATTCATTAAAACTCACCTTATTTTTATCATTTTATTTGTAACGCCCTTAATCCTTATGTCTAGTGCTCTTCAACAATTGATATATTCACTTCAAACAAACTATCATCATCAAATTTTAAAGGTACACAGATATTTTTCGAATGATTGACGGTAATATTCATATCTTTGCCTAGACATATAGACGGTGGTGTAATATCGATGGTTAATCCTTTTTGTGATAAGCTTGTAGCAGCATTACCAAGAATCATATTGGATAACTCACTTATGGCACTTTTTGCCATATCATTCAATTCTTCTACAGGCATACCCATCATCATCTTAGATGCAATATTACACGCTGAATCAAGATGAAGGGTTAATATGACTTGTCCTTTAATATTTCCTGTAACGCCTATTATAACAGCTAATAAGTCACCTTTGTATTCGGCTTCTTTAAGGTAAGGTTTCTGTAACTTCGTCTCTAATTGACATACATCTCGTAAAATTTTCTGTGCTGCGCCAATAAATGGATTAATATACTCAACATTTACTCCTGACATATGTTATCATCCTTTCAAATTCTAGTAGAATCCCTCTGTATTAGAAACGTTAAAATACACCTTTACCCCAATGAATATTTTAACAGTTCCTTAGCTAAAAAATATTGTATCATATTACATAATATAGTTCAACCTTCTGCCCTGATAAAGTCCTTGATAGATGCCTATTTTATGCTAATTAGCCCATCATATAAAAACTTTATGAGGACTGCACGTTTTTATAAAAAAATGATAGAATTTCTTAAGTGAATGAAGTCCTATATTGTTATACTAATGATATAAGCAAAACCTTATAATCGAATGTTATATTAAAAATAATAGGAGGCTCACATTATGACTTCAAGAGAATTAGTTTATAAAACTTTAAATTTCAAAAATCCAGAACGGGTACCAAGACAAAAATGGGTATTGCCGTGGGCACAGTACAATCATCCTGACGCGTTAAATCAATTAAACGAGGATTACCCTGACGATATCGTTGGAGCACCAGGATATAACACAGTGAAGGATCAATCTGTAGGAGACCCAACAGAAATTGGCGAATCCATCGATGCATGGGGATGTAAATTTCTAAACTATCAAAAAGGTATTATTGGGGAAGTTAAAGAACCCTTAGTTAAAGATGAAGAATGGAAAGATGCTGGTAATGTTCATATTCCTCGAGAGTGGTTAACCATTGATCCAGATAAAGTAAATGCATTCTGTAAAAATACTGATAAATTCGTCATGGCTGGGGCTGGTCCACGACCATTTGAACAGTTACAGTTTATTAGGGGTACTGAAAATCTGTTTATTGACTTAATGTTACGACCAAAAGGGCTTCTTGATTTTATGAAAGAAATGCATGCATTTAATTGTGAGCTATTGCTTGTATGGGCTAAGACAGATGTTGATGCCTTATCTTTTATGGATGATTGGGGCTCTCAGAATAGCCTTTTAATCAATCCTACGCTATGGGTAGAGTTTTTTAAACCTATGTATAAAGACTATATCGATATTGCACATAGTCATGGCAAGAAAATATTCATGCATTCCGATGGCTATATTTTAGATATTTATCCTCATTTAATTGAATTAGGTCTTGATGCTATCAATTCCCAATTGTTTTGTATGCCTATGGAAAAATTAGCACAGTATAAAGGTAAGATAACCTTCTGGGGTGAAATTGATAGACAGAATTTATTACCCTATGGTAGTTTAGATGATATTAAACACGCTGTGCTGCATGTAAAAGATAACTTGTGGGAAAACGGTGGATGTATTGCTCAATGTGAATTTGGACCTGGTGCAAACCCTGCTAATGTTGAAAAAGTATTCCAGACATGGAACCAAGTCATATAAGAATATAGATATCTCACCACATCACTATTTATGATTGAATTGAACCTTTATATTTGATACACTGATAGTACATATACAAATATCCATAAGAAAGGCTTATATGTATGAGTGAAAATACCGTTAGTGTAGATTTAACACAATATAAAGATGATTTTACGCTACTCAATAAGATATGGTATAAAGATATATCCGTAAATGCTATGCTTTTAAAAGTGTTGGGCATTCATTATATGGATAACGGACCAGACTGGACAATTACCACCCATAAACATTCTTTTTTCGAATGCCATTATGTAACAAAAAATAATGTTTTCACCACCTCTAATGGGATAGAACATGAGATTACACCAGGACAATTCTATATATTGGCCCCTGGTGTATTACATTCTCATTGTCAGAAGGATGGCATGGGACATATTGGTTTTTCATTGCGTTGGGAAATAGCCTTACAAAAAGAGGCTGAACATAACCAACTTGATCTCATGCAATCCAAACAAATAATAAAATCTCTATTGCATATCACACCTGATCCACAGTTGGATGATGGTAGGATCATAAATACCATGATGGATTTATTAGGGCTTGGAAAAAAAAGTTCCTCAGAATTAGAATTACAACTGGCTTTTTTCCAAATGATTCTTAAGTTAATCAATGGCTGTAACAACCATCTGTCAGATGTTCAAACAAATGTAGCTCTTAATAAAAATATGATTCATAACAACATTATTAATACGACCATACAATTTATAGAAGATAATTATTATCAAGATATCGACGTTAAAGATGTAGCTAATTCTGTTCATCTAAGTTATAGTCATCTTTCTAGATTATTTAAGAACTGGGTTGGCGAAACCGTAAGTCAATATATCAAAAAAGTAAGACTTAAAAAGGCGGCTTATTTATTAAAGTGCACAGATAAAGACATTGCTAGCATAGCAAGGGAAGTCGGTTTCAACAGTGAATATTATTTCAGTAATGATTTCAAAAAAAATATTGGGATGTCACCAGGAAATTATCGAAAATCTATTTCAGGGCTATCAGAATAGGCTAACATAAAACTTGGCTATAAATAATGATTGATGAAAAGCAAAAGAGTAAACAGCTCTTTTGTTTTGCTATGTCTAATTAAATATTACCTAACACCAGATAATTACAAGTAATGTATCTATGCAATATTATGTAAAACCTCTATAATCCTTGACAAACAAGAATAGTATAGTATAATAGTTACTAGATAATAATTGTTATTGAAAGGAGATTGTCTTATGCAGCAAATGGCTGAATTATTAAAGGCAAATAAACTTAAGGTTACTCCTCAACGGCTTGCAATATTCAAAGTTCTATACGAGACAACAGAGCATCCTAGTGCCGAGCATATCTATAAGCGTTTGCAATCCACTCATCCTACTATGAGTCTGGCTACAGTTTATAAAACACTGGATACACTTAAAAAATCTGGATTAGTTCAAGAATTTAATGTTGGTGAAGATAGCTTTCGTTATGATGCTAATGTGAATACACATCCTCATATGATCTGTCTCAAATGTCATCAGGTATTCGATCTTCATACAGATAAGTTACATGATATCAAGAAACATATTGAGCCTGAAACGGATTTTCAAATTGATTTTGAAAAAGTATTTTTCTATGGCACATGTGCTCATTGTCAAAAAGTTGAGCAGTAATTTTAACAAACAACAGGGCTGATTCATCTTATACTGAGAAGGTATAGGATGAAATCAGCCCGTTTTTTATCTTGTAGCTACCTTATATGATTGCCTATTCATTTATATACGCGTTTCAACAAATTTACTAATACGTTCTATGGCTATTTTCAGGTCTTCTATACCATAAGCATAAGAACAACGAATGAAACCTTCTCCACTGTCCCCAAAAGCTGTACCAGGTACAACTGCTACTTCTTGTTCAAGGAGGAGTTGAGTGGCAAATTCTTCGGAAGTTAATCCTGTTTTCTTGATAGAAGGGAATAGATAGAATGCACCAAGAGGTTCAAAACACTCAAGCCCCATTTTTCTAAAACCCTCAATCATAACCTTACGACGCCCATTATAAGCTTTTTTCATTTCCTCAACGTCCGGATCACCATTTTTCACAGCTTCAATGGCTGCATATTGACTTGTTGTAGGCGTACACATAATACCATATTGGTGGATTTTTGTCATGGGCTCAATCACTTCTTTTGGTCCTACTGCATAACCCATACGCCATCCAGTCATGGAATAAGCTTTTGAGAATCCATTGATAATAATCGTACGCTCACGCATGCCCTCTATAGAAGCAATGGATACATGTTTATCCCCATATGTAAGCTCTGCATAGATTTCGTCGGATAATACGATTAAATCGTGTTTTATGGCAACCTCAGCTATATCTTCCAGGTCCTTTTGATCCATAATAGCGCCTGTAGGATTATTGGGAAATGGTAAAACAAGAATTTTCGTCTTATCCGTTACATACGCTTCTACTTCTTCCTTCGTTAAACGGAATTCATTTTCTACTTTAAGTGGTATGGTCACAGGTGTTGCCCCTGCAAGATAAGCACATGGTTGGTAAGATACAAATGATGGCTGAGGAATTAGAACTTCATCCCCTGGGTTAATCAGGGCACGAAAAGCTAAATCAATACCTTCACTTCCGCCGACTGTTACAAGGGTCTCTGTTTTATAATTGTATTCTAACTGGAACTTACGTTTCAGATAATGACAGATTTCCTCACGTAATTCCAGCATGCCTGCATTAGATGTATAATACGTTTTTCCTTTTTCCAAAGAATAGATACCTTCTTCTCGAATATGCCAAGGCGTATCAAAATCAGGTTCACCAACACCAAGGGATATGGCATCCTTCATCTCGGATACAATATCAAAGAATTTCCTTATACCTGATGGTGGTATTACTTTCACTCGACTTGATAATTTATTTTCCATCATCATGGAGTCACCACCATCCTCTCATCTTTACGATTTTCTTCTAATATGATACCATGATCTTTATATTTTTTGAGTACAAAATGAGTAGCTGTGCTTAGTACAGATTCCAAAGGTGCTAATTTTTGACCAACAAACAAGGCTACCTCTTTCATGGTTTTACCTTCTAATATAACCGTAAGGTCAAACCCACCTGACATCAGATAGACCGATTTTACTTCTTTAAATCGATATATTCTCTCAGCTATTTTATCAAATCCTTGCCCACGCTGTGGCGTTACTTTTACTTCAATTAAAGCTGTCACTATTTCATTATTCGTTTTCTCCCAATTAATGAGTGTATGATAGCCACATATTATTTTTTCCTGTTCCATGGCGGCAATTTCATTGGCAATATCATCTATTGTTCCCTCTAAAATAGTGGCTAGATCATCCACCGTTACCTTACTATTATGCTCCAATATTTCCAATACTTCTTGTCTCATAGCTATCCCTCCATTTAATTGTTTTATATAAATCGAACTAAAAAATATGTTTCTCTAGTTCAAAATATTTTCTTATTTAATCAACCATCTTTTAATAACCTTTACACTTTAAATTTTATTCCACTTTATAATAGTTTTATTATCAAAGTAGTGCGTTACAGTGCTATCTTTAGAAGAAAAGTATGCCTAAGCATACATGATTAAAAACTTTATTATCCGTCACATGACTTCTTCTGATATAAGAAAAGTGGCTACACTTATCTAAGCCACTTATTGTCTTTATTAACTTTTAATCTAAGTCATTCCTTACTCTATAATGACTATCCCTTAACCTATAACCTTATATAATTCATCGGTCTTTGGAGGTGTCAGGGCTCTCCTTGTGTCTGATTGTATAATGATTCGATTCTTACTCTCAACAATCTTACCAATAATAGTAGCATGGATTCCTGATTTTTGCAACTCTTCAATTAAGATATGACCGTCATAAGCTGTCATGAGCATACAACCACTAGAAATAAGCTTGTATGGATTGATTGCATAGTATTCACAGATTTCAATGGTTGATTGTTTAATAGGAATATCATCTAGTATAACCTCTAAACCAACATTAGAGCATGCTCCTACTTCCCATAAAGCACCAAATACGCCACCTTCTGTTACATCGTGCATAGATGTTACACCATGCTTCACAGCAATTTTTCCTTCTTCTACTACAGATAGATAATTTCCTAATGAAATAGCTTCATCCATCAGGTCGCTGTTAAAATGTTTTCTTAACTCTTCTTCATGGTCTTTAGCAATGATAGCTGTTCCTTCAAGACCTGCCCATTTTGTCAAGATGATATCTTGTCCAGGTTTGGCTGCACCTGTTAACACCAATTGATCTTTTGGAGCTTTTCCTATACCCGTAACAGAAATAACAGGTTTAATTACGGCATTGGTCACTTCAGTATGGCCACCAACCACTTCAATATGTAAGGACTCACATACACCATTGATATCTTGCATGATTTTTCTAAGTTCTTCTTCCATAAAACCTTCTGGAAGCAAAATCGTTAATAATATCCCTACAGGCTCAGCACCACTTGAAGCCAGATCATTAGCAGTTATATGTACTGCTAATGATCCTATATCTTCTATCGCTCCTGTAATAGGATCTGTTGATACCACACATACTTCATCAGATTCGAACTGTAAAACAGAACAATCTTCTCCAACATGGGGTCTTACAAGAACTTCTTTTCTTCGTGTATTAAGCTGTTTAAAAACAGACCGTTTAAGTATTGTCTCCGGTACTTTCCCCAGCTTCATTAACATCGACTCCTTCATTTGTTTCAGGTGTGACACCTGGATCTATTTGACTATCTGTATTATCTACTGGATTAGGATTAGGATCCGTTTCGGGTGTAACTGGTGTAGCTTCAGTTGTATCATCCACTGGTACAGTTGACGTCGTTTCGCCAATATCATCCACTGGTGTAGTTGGCGTCGTTTCCTCATTATCATTCACTGGTGCCATGGTCTCAACTGAATCACCATCTTCTACACCATCCACAGGCACAATACCATCTTCTGGATTAATAATCACATCTGCTGGCTGTTTTGTTCCAACTTGTATAATAGCACCTACAGGTCGATAATAACTGGAACTCACTAATTGTTTTTCAACAAATTTACCATCATCATAGATATATTTATATAGTTTTACTTTATAACCATTAATTGCTTTACGTTTGACAACTTGCTTACCAACTTCTAATGTATCATCATTGACATGTGTTGGTGCTGGTGGTGCAATTTTTTGAAGTATTTCCGATTTAAATTTCAATGAACGAGTAGGTTTTCGGTCATCTTTACCATAAAGTCGCATATATACTTTTCCACCACTTACAAAACTTTCCACATACATAGGATATTTGGTACTGTTTTCAAATACAAAATCTATTTGATTACCAGACATGGTAGCATCTTTTCCTTTTTCTGTATAAGAAACAGGCATAGAATGGTTCTGCCGTTCAATAACATTAAGCTCAGCATACAAAACAGCATTATAAAGTGTGCTAGATACTTGGCATACGCCCCCGCCAAGACCATCTTTAACTTCACCTTGTATAATAATTGGAGCTTCTTTATACCCATTCGCTTTATTAATTGGACTAATTACCGCGTGGGTTTCTAAATCTTCTCCAGGATGGAGAATCGTACCATTTACTCTGTTACAAGCAATTCTAAGATTCTCTGTTCGTGACCAATTACTATTGTGATACGTACTGTACTCACCTATAATTTCAGATATATTGCTATAATAGGCAGCGGTGTATTTAGGCTTTGTTTCCGTTATGACTAACGCAGCCTCTTCCTTGAAATTATCAACCGCTTCTTTGATTTTTGCTATACTCCTAGCTTCATCAAATACCAAACCGATTGTTTCATCTTCAATGATAAACTCACCATTTTTTCTATGTATTATAGCATCTTTTGCCTCGACATTAAAGTCATTCTTAATAGATTGGATGAATTCGTTTATTTTTCCTTGATTGTAACCATTTTCTATAGCAAAATCAATTTGACTATCTTTTAATTTTGTAATAGCTTTATAACGGGTTCGTAACTTACCTGATTTAAAATGATTATAGGCTTTATCTACTACTTCCTCAAAATTTGATTTAAACTCAAAGTATTCATAAGGCTTCACATAATTTTTATCTTTATGATAGATTTTTATTTCTTTATTAAATATATTTTCGTTCATGATATTGCCAACTTTATATAAGGCTTCTTCTTTGGTTAAACCACCTACATCGATTCCTTCTACAGTTATGCCTTCGTATATAACATCTCTATTTACAATACTCTCCATTTGCTTATTCTGAAGGTAATAGTAGGTACCAAATCCTGTACCAATGGCAATAATCATAATAACGACTATGATAATCCATTTTCTTCCTTTATGTGAGTTGTTTTGTTTGTCCAATGTCGCATCCTCCCTCTAAATTAATGCCATATTATAATTATACCCTTAATATTAATTATATTTCGTCTTACCATAAAAAATGATATAAGCAAGCTCTAAAACATCATTATCTATGGCATTATATGGCTAATATATAAGTCAAGCCTCATTAAAATCCATAAGACTAAACTTTCTTAAACATAATATGTTTTATTACAAAAGCGGAACATATTATGTACAAGATACGCTAATTGCTATTATAACATTAATTGTATAAATTTGGGGAAAAACTTCTAATTTATGATATAAATATGATATCAAGAGACGTGTGCATTGTATACATTTAGTTGATATAGGAAAGTATGGTATCTTGTAGCCAAAACACCGTACTTCCTATATCCTATGTTATTACATAAAACGATTCAGGGATTTACCGAACTCTCTACATTTTTTCTCATTCAGTTTTGAGTAGCTTCCTACAGGTTTTGAAATAGAATTCATATAACTGTTCACACTCTGTTCTTCTTGTTGATTTAATTCCTGCTCATTCACTTCTCCTGCAAAAACAGCTGCTTGATTAACCTCTCCTGGAATAATCTTGGTAAATGCACGTATATTTTCTTCTCTTTTTGACCTTATTTCATTGTCAGATGCAACGACAAACACAGATTTTGATTTGTTTTTTAATTGATCACTGTTTTTTTCTACAAACTGACTCATAGACGGTAAGGGCTTATGTTCATAAATAGGTGTTCCTAATACAACGTAGTCATAATTGATATTTTGAATCTGCTCCACATCTAGAACATCAACATTTCCCCTTATCTCTTTTCCTATCCAACGGGCAATCTTTTCTGTACTACCATGCTTGGAGGCATATGCAACCAAGACATCTGATGTTATTTTTTTCATACTTAACACTCCTTTTAGAATCATCGAAAGGCATTCTTTCTTACATTAGGTTAATCTTGCTCATAAATTCACAAACTAAACCTTGCCTTTATTTTCTCCAATAAAGCATTGAATATACGTTTATATAAGTGCTTAACATTGCCATTTTGCAAGTCAGCCCTCTATTTGAAATTTTTATGGAGTGTTAAGGGTATTATTTATTATTTTATAGAATTAATATGCAAATGATGAACCAGCAATGTGTTCATTCTTCCCTCATCAGTATATATTGAACGTACCCTTATTATTGTTCGTTTTAACCATTATATTTGTTCAATATAATCCTTTGGTTTTCACAAAAAGTCATACTAATCTCTTTTTGTGGTTTAACCTTTTTTAGTAAGAATCGTATCCCAAAGTATAAGGCTTACTTCGCCTCGGGTCACTTTCCTCTTGATATCTCCGTTGTCACCTTGTGATATAATACCCAGTTGTTTAGCTTTGGTAATATAATTAGTTGGCCAATCACCTTCAAGATTTTCATTTTTTCCTAAAGCATTAACCATAATGGTAACAACTTCTGCATAACTAATCTGGTCATCAGGTCTAAATGTTCCACCTGGGTCACCTACAATTAGTTTTAATTTGTAAGCTTTCTGTATATCATCTTTGGCCCACGAATTACTTTTCACATCACTAAAAGCTTTTGGGTCACCTAGGACCTCTTTATTATCATATCCTAATGTTCTTACTAATAATGCAGCAACCTCTGCTCTTTTTATAGAATTCTGTAACATCAACGTTCCATCGGTATAACCTCTCATCAAGCCTAAGGTATGTAATTGGTCGCCTGCATATTGCTCCTTGTCGGTTACTGCTGTTACAGTATACGATAATAAGTTGCATGTTAGCAGAAGGCTTACTATAACGACAAATGTTTTTTTCACTTGTATTCCCCCTCTGTTTTTTCGGTATCTTATGAGTTCACCTACGCGTTTTCCGTAGTGAAGTTTAGGGTGAAAGGAAAGTTTTGCTATGCTATTAGGTAGAACTTTCCTATAACACAAGAAATCTCACATGCTCGGTTCGTTCACCATTATAACATATATTTGTCACCAATTCGTTACCAAAACATAACATTTATAATACAGTTTCATTAAAAAAGTATTGGAAAGTTATTAAATATTTCACTATATTCCAAGTTCTTCCATAAGTTTTTTAAATTTAGATGGCTTCAATGATTGTCCCCCATCACATAGAGCGTTAATAGGGTCATTGTGTACCTCAATCATTAGTCCATCTGCTCCTACCGCTAGAGCACCTTTAGATAACGGGCTGACCATTTTCCATTTTCCTGTAGCATGACTTGGATCCACAATAATAGGTAAATGACTAATTTCTTTTATGATAGGTACAGCACTGAGATCTAATGTATTTCGGGTATATGTTTCATACGTACGAATACCACGTTCGCATAAAATAACATCCTTGTTGCCTTCTGCCATAATATACTCTGCTGCCATTAACCATTCTTCAATAGTTGCGCTTAACCCTCGCTTAAGTAATATAGGTTTCTTAGCCAGACCCGCTTTTTTGAGTAATGCAAAGTTCTGCATGTTACGAGCACCTATCTGTATGATATCTGCATACTTAGCTACAAGTTCAATGGTATCAAGGCATATAGCTTCTGTCACAATGGGTAATCCAGTTGCTTCTTTTGCCTTTTGTAATAGCTTCAAACCATCTTCTCCAAGTCCTTGGAAACTGTAAGGTGAACTTCTAGGTTTGAAAGCCCCTCCTCTAAGAATGGTAGCCCCTGCTTCCTTAACATCCTGAGCTATTTGGATTAACTGTTCCTCTGATTCAACAGAACAAGGACCAGCCATAACCGTTAAATTATCTCCACCAATGGTCGTGTTACCAACCTTAACAATGGTGTCTTCTGGATGAAAAAGGCGATTAGCCAACTTAAAAGGGTGTTGTACTCTTATGACTTTTTCCACATCATCATAAGACTCTAATTGCTCCTTGTTGAGCATGGTTGTGTCTCCGATAAGTCCTAAAATACTATAATTAGCACCTATTGTTTCATGAACAGTTATGCTCATATGCTCCAATCTTTTCGTTAGTTTATCAATAGTCTTCCTTGTTGCTTTTGCTTTCATTACAATTACCATAATCCATTCCTCCATATAATTTCTTATTTTTGCGTCATGACTTTGCTTGCTTGCAAGGGCACAGTCAAAGCGGGAAATTTTAACTTTCACACTTTAGTATCTTTTCTTAATTCATGTATAAAAAAAAGAAGCTCCTAAGAGCTTCTTATAATTTTTATTTATATGTTTAAAATTATTAGCATCTTATGATGATCTTTTCTTCATTCAATTTTTTCAATGCAAAATAACCAGCGCTAAAAAAGAAAAAGCCCCAGCTAAAACAATAAAAATAAAATGAAGTTGTTGTGATATTATTCATTAAGTTCATCATATTCATCACTTCTCACAATACAGTTTTTTGTTGTATAGTTTACTACTATATAGAATATTGTATGAAATGTCAAGTATTTTGTTCATGAAATCATTTGACTTTATATAAAGTTTTATGTATATTTATTAATTAATAACCAAAAAAATATAATCCTGAAGATAGGAGTGAAAGACATGTCCGTTATAAAAGTTGGTTTCCAAGGCGTTAAGGGCGCTTATAGCGAAGAAGCACTTATTCAGTTTTTTGGTGATGTTGTGGAACCTATCACCCACAAAACCTTTGAAGATATCTGCATAGCTTTAGAAGATGATGCCATTGTCTATGGGGTATTACCCATTGAAAATTCGTCAACAGGTGCTATCACTGACGTCTACGATCTGTTAAATAAATATAATTGCTATATTGTAGGCGAAACACGGGTTAAGGTAAATCATCATTTAATGGGTATCCCTGGTAGCACTCTAGAGGATATTCAGGATGTCTATTCTCATCCACAAGGCTTCGAACAAAGCAAAGATTACTTAAGTGCCTTTGATTGGAAGCTCATCCCCTATTATAACACCGCTAAAAGTGCAGAATATGTCATGGAACAAAATCGCAAACATATTGCTGCTATTGGTAGTAAAAAAGCTGCACAAATCTATGGTCTAGACATATTAGCTGACCATATTAATTCAAATCACCAAAACACAACCCGGTTTGTTATACTTGGAAAAAGTCTTAACTCAGACCCTACTTGTAATAAAATCAGTGTCGTACTATCAACACCTCACAAAGCCGGTGCTCTCTATCATGTACTAAAGCATTTTGCTGAAAATGAAATTAACATGCTAAAAATCGAATCACGTCCTGTAGGACATACCCCTTGGGAGTACAATTTCTATATCGATTTTGAAGGTAATGTAAATGATGCTACAATTAAAGTTGCTCTTGACCATATGTCTAAGGACTGCCATCATTTTAAATTATTAGGTAATTATGAAATGGCTAAGTAAAGAGAACAAAATAAGAGGCTGTCTCATGAAAGCATTTTTAGTCCTTAACGTAAATGCTATCATGAAACAGCCTCTTCCCATGGTATTTATCTATAGAATACCTTTGATGAGCCAACCATTCTTGAACATTATCCAAATAATGGTACGACTGCTGCTGCTAAAGTACCTCCAACCATAACAACTATAATAGCTATAGCAACAAATTTAACAAATTTTCTTTTTTTATACATCTTCATCCCTCCACTTTTTGACTATCTATTCTTACCAATAATAACAAATCCCTAGATCAAGTAAATCAAGTAAATCGTATACCTTATTGAGTTCATATTAATATTATATTATAATAGAGCTATCCGTCAAGATTTACTTGTTGGATTTTCTAGAAAAACATACTAAAGGCGGTGCCAAAATGCCCATACCTATTATTTTTATCTTGTTTATTATTTTTACTCTTGTTTTTACCCTAAAAGTGCGTAAGGTAGATAAAGAAAAGGCCTCCCTTAAAAAAAGCTTTTGGGAAAGAGAAGAAAAAGCTCTTTTTGTGCGAAAAAAAAGCTTAGATGACCTTGATTATGTACATATCACCGAAGAAGATCTTCCTATTATGGATTATAACGCTCATCCCGATATAATGGAAATTCAAAAAAAAGTATCCGTTCTCTTGCCACAGAAAATGGTGAGTTTTGCTGGTAAAACCAATACCGATCTAAAGCTTTCATATGGCACAGCTAATTTTGATACTCTATCACTCTATGAAGAACGCTATACCCGTCTATTGCGTCTTCTCTACGAATGGGGTAAATTATTAAATGAAGCGGGTAAAATCCAAGAAGCTATCCAAGTATTAGAAGTTGGTGTCCACATTCATACCGACATAAGCAAACACTATATTCTTCTGGGTAGCCTCTATAAATCACAACATGATCAAGATCATTTCCAACGAATTTATGATTTCGTATTAGCTTCTGATTTTATGTTAAAAAATAAAATTATTGAAGCCATGGACCGCATGTAGTCCTTATTTTATTCTAATTATATTTTTGATATACTATTCATAGTCGCATAAAAGGATACTTGATTCAGAATTTATTATTCTATCCTCAAGGATCCTTTTTAAGTTTTGTTAATCTTACCTAGAGTATCTACCTTTACTTATTTCGTTTTGCGTAATGTAACATAACTACCCCTTCTTCAAGGACATAGCTTTCAAGATGTAACTTAATCATAGAATTATTTTCTAGAAACAATTTTCGACCTTTTCCAAGGATTATTGGAATAATAGCAATCATATATTCATCAATTACATCGGCTTTAATGAATTGATCAATTAACTCTCCCCCGCCAAATAGATAAATGGCTCCTCCTTCTTTTTTCTGTTCCTCTTGAATCAAGGTCACCACACCACCACTAATAAATTTAACATTATCAAAATCTTTTTCCATTTTGGATGTTGCAATGAATATTTCTTTATCATTAAAAGGTTCAATGTCACAGTCATCATAGGATTTTCTTCCCATAACCATGGCGCTAATTGTATCTAAGAACGCCTGAAAATCAAACTTATTTTTCGTATCTAGACTAGAATCACCATCACCTTTAATCCAGTCATATTTACCATCTTCTGTAGCAATATATCCATCTAAACTCATTGCTAAATTAAGTATTATCTTACGTTTCATCATTTTCCTCCTAACATGTATTCGCGCTATTCATCATCTTAACCATATGGTATAATCATTATACATCATAAACATGACATCTAATGTCATGTTTATATAGAAAGAAGGTGAATGGATGCGAGCAGACCGTCTCATAAGTATTATACTACTATTACAAACCCATCAATCAATTACCGCCAAAACACTGTCTGAAAAACTGGAGGTCTCTGAACGAACCATCTACCGAGATATGGATGTCTTAAGCTCCTTAGGCATTCCCATCTATTCCGAAAGAGGAAGAAATGGTAGTTTCAAATTAAACGGTAAATTTCAGACAAGCCTCACAGGTCTAACACATAATGATATTTACTATTTTTCTCTACCTGTCCCTAAAAAACTAATTGACGATTTGAATATTTCCACCCCAAATGACAGTAGTTATATGAAATTATTAAGTACAGCTCCAGAAGAAACAAAGTCATCTTTAACGGACATAAAAAATCTTCTCTATATTGATATAGACTCTTGGACGAAGGAAACCTATGAAACAGATAGACATGTATTGCTAGAATTACAGCATGCCGTGTGGAAAAGCGTCGCCATTGACCTAACCTATGACAAAACAAATGAGATGAAGCATTATCATTTAAAGCCTTTAGCGTTAGTTCTTAAACGCTCTGTTTGGTATTTAGTCGCCATGGATGACCAGTGTATAAAAAATTTCCGTGTTGATCGTATGTTACAATTAGAAATCAAATCAGCAAATTTTACACGTCCAGCTGATTTTAATCTAGAAACCTACTGGCATACCACTGTGAATAAATTTAGGAAAGAACTACCAAAATATACTGTTATCATTGATATCAGTGAAGAACTGGGTAAGCAATTAAAAAGAAGAAAATCCATTCGCATTATAGAAGAGGCCTTCAACTCAAGCACACACGTCTATCGCTTAAAAATACTTTTTGATATTGAATTTGAAGCCATGCAATTTGTTTTTGAATATGGCAATAGGATTAAGATTATCGAGCCAAAATCATTAATTGATTCACTCAAACGTAAAGCGAAAGAAATTTTAAATGACTACAACTAAGGCAACTTGGATTATTAAGTGTTTTGCTAAGCATGAATCGTAACAAAAAACGTTATAATTGGAGTGTAATTGATTCACTCTCTCATTATAACGTATCTGGTCATTAAACATATAAGATTCGTAATAAATCAACATCTGTCTTGTTTAAAATCATTAATTACACAATTTTAATAACTAACATCATGTAAAACAAGACCTTTTGCAGGTGCTTTTTCTCCTGCTTTACTTCTATCTTTAGTCTCTAGTGCTTCAATAATAGCTTCTTTTGTAAGGGTGCCTTTCCCTATTTCTAATAACGTTCCTACCATAATGCGGACCATATTATAGAGAAAGCCATTTCCAGTTACAACAATTTTAAGTTCATTATCTTCACGTAAGATGTCAACATGTTGAATCCTTCTTACGGTGCTCTTTTTCACTTTTCTTGTACAAAAACCCTGGAAATCATGTTCTCCTATAAATAGAAGCGCGGCTTCTTTCATTTTACGAAGATTTAATTCTCCAGAAACGGCATGTACATACTTTCTCTCAAAGACTGGTGGATATTCGCTAATCCAAATTCTGTATACATACGTCTTCTTCTTTGCCCCAAAACGACTATGAAATCGTGAATCCACCTCTTCAACTTGACAAACAACAATATCTTCTGGTAGATATTTATTCATATAATCCATTATATTCTCTATAGATTTTTGGCATAGGGTGTAAAAATTACAAACCTGCCATCTAGCATGGACACCGGCATCCGTACGACCCGAACCGATAACCTCTATCTTTTCATCTGTCATCTTAGACAAGACATTCTCAATCTTACCTTGTATGGTATGATCACTGTTTTTGAGGCGTTGCCACCCTTGATACTTCGTGCCATCATACATCACAACACATCTAATATTTCGGTTTACAGCCATTATACCCTACCTTTCTAACAAAACATGTATCCATCTCTATGAGACATTCTTATCTGGCTTTTCCATGTAAATGAATGATGTTATCAATCGCACGGCTAGCCTCACTCTTGGTAAAGTCATCAATCTGTTTATCTAAAATCACTTGATGTTTCTTCACCAAGGCAGCTAAGAATGCCTTTTGTTTAGAGGTAATTGCTGATATTTTTTTTGGTTTCCAATGTATCGGTTTTGCTAAAAATAATTCCATATGCTCTTCATAATAATCTTCTTTTAATCTTGTAAACAGTTCATATGTACAATAAGCATCGTTATAAGCACGATGTCCATTAAGATAATCAATAGCATAATGGCTACATAGATACGATAGTTTTCTACTAGGTAGATTACATAAGACCCTTCTAGCAATGGCTAAAGTATCAATAGCATCCTTCTCAAAAGCTAACTTATATCTTAAAGCATTGGCTTTAATAAAGCTAAAATCGAAGGATATGTTATGACCCATTATGACGAAATCACTACAAAAATCAATAAACTCTGGCAAAACCTCTTCAATGGTTGGCTCATGTCTTACCAGTTTATCTGTAATACCTGTTAAAGCAACAATATTACTGGGAATGTTCACTTCTGGGTTAATTAGTTGATTAAATTCTTCAACTACCTGATTATTGACAACTTTTACAGCACCGATTTCTGTAATACGATTCTCTATTGGACTGATGCCTGTGGTTTCTATATCAAAAACTACAAAACTTTCCATAAATACACCTCTAGTCCATACAACCTAGTATATGATTAATATCACATAGTACTAATTGTATTTCTTCTTTTAAATCTGTAAACAATACACCTGGTATTTCCTTTTCATGGCGATAGGCATCTTCTAAACGTCTTGATATCTCTTCCAAATGCGTAGCACCAAGACTGCCACAAACACCTTTTAAGCTATGTGACAATATACATGCTTCTTCATACTTCTTTTCTTCATCCAATGCCGTCAATTCTTCATAAGCATCGGCATATTTACATCTAAAACCTACCAATATGATTCGGTATAATTTCGTTGAATCCCCCAACTTGTCAAGTGCACTTCTATAATCAACTTTCTTTGATTTAATATCATGAATACTCACTGCACTGATACCTCTCTTTTATTTGATAGTAAGTCAAGATTATACGTATCTATTCATTGAGTAGCGCTCTGATCTTATCAATTAACATGGAACATGCTACTTCATTGTGGCCACCCTCTGGAATAATAATATCCGCATGTTTCTTACTAGGCTCCACAAACTCTTCATGCATAATCTTCACTGTGTTAAGATACTGGCTAATAACAGAGTCTAAATCTCTTCCTCTCTCTTTCACATCCCGAAGGATCCTTCGAATGATACGTACATCTGCATCTGTATCCACATATACTTTTATATCTAAGAGATCTCTTAACTCTTTGTTCTCAAAAATCAAAATACCTTCTATGATGATTACTTTCTTGGGATCTACTCTGACTGTCTCTTTCATTCTTGTATATTCCGCAAAGCTATAAATAGGTCGTTCAATGGATTTACCATCTTTTAGTGCTGTTAAGTCATTAATTAACATATCTGTGTCAAATAGATTGGGATGATCAAAATTCAATCGTTTTCTATCTTTTAGCTCAAGATGATCATAGGCTTTGTAATAATAATCATGGGTTAATGCAACCACTTCATCTCCTAGTACATCATTAAGCTTCTTAACAAGCGTGGTTTTTCCTGAACCCGTCCCTCCTGCAATCCCTATTATGATTGGCTTTTCCATCGTTATCCTCCTATTTCATCCATGTTCGTCTACCGTATAATCGATATAATACTACAATATTTTCATTGCTATATATAATCATTATTCTTGTATTCTATTTTTCTAAACTATAAGCGCTCCAAGAAAGGTTAAACCGTATCGACTGCCTAACCTTTAACTATTATGATATCATTATTTGGAGTTTTTTACAATATCTACAGTCTTCCAATTTCCAAGAGTATTATTCGCTCAATTGTTTTAAATAAACATATTATTGCATTTTTATGACTCTTTCGAACATTTTCATGCCATTAGCATTGTATCTCTACTATCTTGGATGTACAATGACCATACACCAAAGCAATACATTAATCAATCAAAGGAGGAGTACTATGTTAAACAAGAAGATTCTCGCAACCCTAATGGCTGTAAGTCTACTATTACTACCACAACCTGTACAAGCTAACAAGTGGAAAGATGCAGTTGACACCATTACTAAGCAAAGAAAAATCTTAAAACATTGGCAAAACCAAAAGTCAGAAAAAGCAGCTGGTTCTGTGGATTTTCAAGTCCATTGGGACACAGAAAAAGGCATCCCTGATTTCATCCAAGGTTTTACTTCAGAAGAAAAGGTCAATACAAGTCAAGAAGCCATTGACTTTGTAGAAACCAATGAAGCCCTTTTTAAAATTAATGGCGGCAACTTCAAACTTATCAATACATTGACGGATGATTATGGCATGACTCATTATCGCTTGGTCCAAGAGATTGATAACATACCCATCTATGGTAAAGAATTACTTGTACATACAGACAGTGCTAATCACATCTATGCTATTAATGGCGATGTGCAACCTGGTCAACACTCCGTTAAGTGGCGTTCTAACGTTCAACTCTCGGCTGATGACAGTATTGCCAAAGCAAAAACTTATTTAGCTATTGACACGATTGATGATCATCTTGTGACAACACCTGATGCTAAACTTTATCTCTACGAATATGAAAATGATTGGTATGTTGTACACTTGGTTACCTTACAGTTCAACGAACCCTACCCTGCTAACTATAAAATATTTGTAGACGCAGAAAACGGTCACATTGTTGATGCTTATAATGCCGTTGCAGATGGACATGTTGTTAGCTCAGGCATCGATAGCTTCGGCAATACTGTAAATCTGAATGCTTATTATCAAGATGGTACCTATTATTTATACGATACAACCCATCCAGCAATTATAGAAACATATACCCTTAACAATGTATTATATGCCTCATTACCAGGTAGTCGTGTGACGAGCTCCATCAATAGTTTTAATCAAACGGATCATCGTGTAGCTGTTGATACCCATAGTAATCTAGGTAAAGTATATGAGTTCTTTAAAAATAATTATGGACGTAATGGCTTCGATAATAACAATAGTAATATTAAAGGTTCTGTTCACTATTATGATAGTCGTTCTGGCAAAAATAATGCCTTTTGGAACGGTTCTCAGATGCTTTTTGGCGATGGTGATGGACAGACATTTGGTTCTTTTGGTGCCGCTCTTGATGTGGTGGCTCATGAATTTACCCATGCTGTCACTCAGTATACAGCTAACCTTGAATACAAAAATCAATCTGGAGCCATTAACGAATCTATATCCGATGTATTTGGCATCTTATGTGAAGGACAAGAAACCAACTGGTGGCTCATGGGCGAAGATTGTTATACACCTAATAAACCAGGTGATGCTCTTCGTAACGCTAAGGACCCTGGTAGCGTTGACCAACCTCAACCAGCACATATGGATGATTATCAAAACGTAAGTTATGATAATGGAGGCGTACATATTAACAGTGGCATCCCTAATCGTGCTTTCTACCTTATTGCAAATGCCATTGGTTTTGAGGATTCAGGTAAAATCTATTACAGAGCATTAACCACTTACTTGACGTCTCAATCCGATTTTATGGCTCTTAGGAATGCAGTTCTTCAATCTGCAAGCGATATCTATGGATCTAGTAGCCAACAGTATAGCACTGTACAAAGCGCATTCAGTAGCGTTGGACTAGGTGCTCCAAGTAGTAGCGATACTTATGAATCTAATGATACAGCCGCTACAGCTTACGGTCCACTAGAAAACGGTAAAAGTTACTCATCCTATATCAGTACACAAACGGATATTGATATATATAAATTCCAAACTCCTGCTAGCGGTAACATCACTGTAGCTCTCACAGACGTTGCTGCTGATTATGATCTATACCTCTATAATAGCGCTGGTACGCTCATAAAAAGTTCTGAGAATGCTAGTACCAATAATGAATCTATAAGCTATACAGGTAATGCAGGTCTCTATTATATAAAAGTAAATGGTTATAATGGTGCTTACAGTAGCTCTGTACCTTATACACTTCAAGTTAACTATTAATATTAGTGGACAATTTCATACAGATAGAACCCGCCTATTTGGTCATGGCGGGTTCTACCTTCAAAACGATACGCTATTATCATAACTCTTTGGAACATTTTATACCTGAGTAAATAGTTAACAAACCCTAAGGAGGAATATCTATGTCTAATTCTAAATTAAGAAAAACCTTATTGGCATTCGTCTTGTCAATATGCATCGGGGTACTACCCGTAACAGTTCATGCACAGACAACTGCAACAGAAAATAGTATCAATGAAGGCATAGCAAGTCTTGACTATAATAAGTATGAAATCTTAGCTAGCCAAGGAGATACAATTGAAAATGTGGTGCCAAAAGAAGGTCTTCATGAAGATGGTAAATTTATTGTATTAGAACACGAAAAGAAATCATTAGGTTCTTCACCTATTGATATATCTATTGTTGATTCAATCATTGATCGTACATATCCAGGTGCCCTTTTATTAGCTAATAGCGATTTTGTAAAAAATAGACCAACTGCTCTCATGGCAGAGAGAAACCCTCTCAATATTAGTATTGATTTAAAAGGTTTAACCAACAATACAATAACCGTTGACAGTCCATCATATGGTAATGTGAGTGCAGCCATAACTCAACTCATTAACAACTGGAGTAACGAAAACTCACAAACCCATACCTTACCAGCAAGAACGCAATACAGTGAAACAATGGTCTACAGTAAGAATCAACTTAAAATGGGTCTCAATATAGATATTAATGTAGCAGACCAACTATTAGGAATTGATTTCAACGCCATCACAAAAGGTGAAGAAAAATATATGGTAGCTGCATATAAACAGATTTTTTATACTGTAAGTGCTCAGCTCCCTAATAATCCATCGGATTTATTTAGCCCAACAGTCACATTTCAAGAATTAAGTAACAAAGGCGTCAGTCATGATTCACCTCCTGTTATGGTGTCAAATGTTGCTTATGGTAGAACTGTTTATGTGGTACTTAAAACAAGTTCAACAAGTAATATGGTTGAGGCAGCCTTCAGAGCGCTTATAAAAGGTCAAACCATTGAAGCCAACACTGAATTCCATAATATCATAGAAAATAGTTCCTTCTCTGTAGTTGTTTTAGGAGGCGATGCTGAACAACATAATCAACTCATCACCACAGATTTTGAGGAAATCAGAAGAATCATAAAAGAAAATGCACGATTCGGTATAGATAATCCAGGATATCCTATTTCATATACCAGCACTTTCTTAAAAGATAATTCTCTTGCAGCCGTTCATAACTCAACAGATTATATTGAAACAACAGCAACTGAATATAGAAAAGGCAAAATACTACTCGATCACAGTGGTGCATATGTGGCTCAATTTGCTGTTTCATGGGACGAAGTATCCTATGATCATGAGGGAAAAGAAATATTATCCCATAAGGTATGGGATGGTAGCTATAAGGATAGAACCGCTCACTACTCCACTATTATTAACCTCAAACCTAATACCAAGCATATTAAAGTATTAGCCAGAGAATGCACAGGTCTTGCTTGGGAATGGTGGAGAACTGTAGTGGATGAAGTCAACATGCCTCTATCTGATAACATAAAGATATCTATATGGGGAACAACTTTGTATCCCGCTATAAAAGTAGAATATTAATTTCAAAAGTTTTCATGTAAAATGTAAATGAATGAGGCTGTCTCATAAAAACAATATTGTAGGCTAGATGTTTTTATGAGACAGCCATTTTTTTCTATTTAATGTTGTTGTCTAGAGGTTTTAGCTAAATTACTCGTCGTATCCTCAAAGTTCTTAAAAGCAATGGATAGCATCAGCTTAATTCTATTGAGCTGGTTGACTTCGCTTGCTCCTGGATCATAGTCAACCACTAATAGGTTGGAATCCGAATACTTTTCTTTTAATGCCCTTATCATGCCTTTTCCTGTTACATGATTAGGTAGACAAGCAAATGGCTGCATACAGACGATATTTTTCACGCCACTATCCAGAAGTTCTACCATTTCCGCCGTTAAAAACCAGCCTTCTCCTGCATGATTTCCTAAGGAAAGAATGGTCTCTGCCCCTTCTGCAAGTTCCTGTATAGTTCTAGGATTTTCAAATCGCTGACTATTCTTAAGAGCTTCTCTTGAATACTTACGAAAAGCTTCAACGTATCGAATACCCATGTTACACGCAAGAGCATTCCATTTGCTCTTACCTAGATATTTACTCTTGAAATTCGCATTAAATACACTGTAGAGAAAGAAATCAATAAGACCAGGTACAACGGCTTCTCCCCCTTCATCTTCAATGACTTTAACAATCTGATTATTGGAATGAGGATTAAATTTAACAAATATTTCACCTGTTAAACCAATCCGAGGTTTTTCAATAGGATGAAGTGGCATGTTATCAAAATCCTTTACAATACCTTGAATAACCTCTGGTCTAATTAACCTTCCATCTGTAATATTGGCAATACAAGCCTTTTTCCATTTTTCATGGAGTTTTTCTGCCGAGCCTTTTACCTGCTCATAGGGTCTTGTTCGATAGATTAATTGCATAAAGAGATCACCATATAAGATGGCCATTATCATTCTATTGATCATGGTAAGGTTCAATTTAAACCCTGGATGCCGTTCTAAGCCAACAGCGTTAAGAGACAATACTGGAATATGTCCAAAACCAGCATCCTGTAGAGCTTTTCTTATAATAGCTATATAATTGGTTGCTCGGCATACGCCTCCTGTCTGCGACATGATGACCGACGTGTTATTGGGGTCATAACCGCCATATTTTAACGCACATAGAATCTGTCCAGTAATTAGGATAGAAGGATAACACGTATCATTATTTACATATTTTAAGCCTTCTTTCATGACCCTTTCATCGATATCTGGAAGTATTTTAAGATTATAACCACAACTCTTAACGGCTTCCTCAAGCAATTCTAAATGAATAGGCGCAAACTGGGGTGCAAGTATGGTATGCTTTTTCTTCATCTCCTCAGTAAAAATTACTCTTTTAGGGAAATCCTTTATAAGCATCGGTATAATACGATTTTTCTCCCTTTCTTCAATTGCTGCCTTTAAAGAACGAAGTCGTATTCGTGCAGCTCCTAGATTATTTACTTCGTCAATTTTGATTAAGGTATATAGTTTATTATTATTTTCTAGTATTTCAGCCACCATATCTGTTGCAATAGCATCTAAACCACATCCAAAGGAGTTAAGCTGTACAACCTCAAGATAATCGGTAGTGCTTACAAAACTGGCTGCTTTATATGCTCTTGAATGATAGGTCCACTGGTCCACTACACGGAGGGGCTTATCTATCTTGCCTAGATGCGCTACAGAATCTTCTGTTAGCACAGCCATTCCTAGATGAGTGATTAATTCTGGAATACCGTGATGAATCTCTGGATCAATATGATAAGGTCTACCACATAACACAATCCCCTTCTTCCCACTTAATCTTAGATACTCAAGGGTTTCTTCGCCTTTTTTCCTTATATCTTCTTTAAAATTCTCATTTTCTTGCCATGCTTTAGAAAGTGCTCGATCCACTTGTTTTTTATTCACACCATAGCTCTTAAAGGTATCATACAGAACTTTTGATAAGGCATTTTTATTGTCCAAGGTAACAAATGGATTAATAAAATCAATGTTTTTCTCTTTTATGATGTCCATATTGTTTCTTATAACCTCTGGATATGAAATAACCACCGCACAGTTCAAATGATTATCACTGTGGCTAAACTCTTTCTTCTCATAGAAAATACATGGATAAAAAATCATATCCACTTCTTTTTCGATGAGGCTCATTATATGACCATGGGTTAATTTTGCTGGGTAACAGGCTGATTCAGATGGTATGGTTTCCATGCCTTTTTCATAAATCCTTTTATTGCTTCTAGGTGATATCTGGGCACTAAAGCCCAGTTCAGTAAGGAACGTAAACCACAATGGATAATTCTGATAAATATTCATTACCCTTGGTATACCTATGACTGCTTTCGCTTTTTCTTTCTCTAAGGGCTTGTACTGAAATAACCGTTTATATTTATAGTCATATAAGTTAGGTATATCATTAGCCAAGGTCTCTTTGCCGCTACCCCTTTCACATCGATTGCCACTTACAAAACGAGAACCATCTTCAAAAGTATTAATGGTCAAAAAGCAATTATTCACACATATGCCACAACGCTTATGATGAACATCCCAATTGTAGTCATGAATCTTCTCCTTGGTCAATAAGCTACTTTTTTCTCCTTCCAAGTACCTCTCTCTAGCGATTAATGCACATCCATATGCCCCCATCATGCCAGCAATTTCAGGTCTTACGACTTCTCTTCCTGAGATATGTTCAAAACTTCTCAATATGGCGTCATTATGGAATGTTCCTCCTTGGACAATAATTTTTTCCCCCATCTCTTCAGGATTTTTAATTTTAATAACCTTTTGTAAGGCATTATTGATCAGTGAATAAGAGAGTCCCGCCGAGATATCACCAACCGTAGCCCCTTCTTTTTGGGCTTGTTTAACTCTTGAATTCATAAATACTGTACATCTTGAACCTAAGTCCACTGGTTCCTTTGCAAATAAAGCTTTCTCACTAAAGGCTTCCACTGATAGATTCAATGATTTTGCAAAGGTTTCAATAAAAGAACCACATCCTGAAGAACAAGCTTCATTCAACATAATACTTTCAATGACACCGTTCTTCACTTTCAGGCATTTCATATCTTGTCCACCGATATCTAATATAAAATTGACACCTGGCAAGAATTTCTCAGCTGCTTTGTAATGGGCAACCGTTTCAATCTCGCCAATATCAATTTTCAAAGCACTTTTAATGAGTCCTTCGCCATAGCCTGTTACAGCTGATTTTACAATCTCTGCATTTTTAGGAAGTTTGTTGTATATATCCTGTATAACATCTATAACAATCTTAAGGGGTCGTCCTTCATTACTACTATAATGGGCATAGAGTATCTGTCCTTCATCACCCATTAAAACCACTTTTGTGGTTGTTGAACCGGCATCGATACCTAAAAAACACTTGCCCATATAATCCGAAAGCTTTTCTTTTTTAACACCTGCTACCCTATGCCTCTTTCTAAATTTCTGGAAATCTTCTTCATCTTTAAATAATGGTTTTAGTCGTTTAACCTGATAGTCATTACTCTTGTCTAATTCATCTAATCGCTCATACAGTTCTTTGAACTTAATTGGCTTATTTTCTTTCGAACTGATAGCGGCACCTATTGCAATAAAATAGTGGGAATTACGAGGAAATATAATTTGCTCTTCACTTAAATGAAGGGTTTCAATAAATCGTTGCCTTAACTCGGACAGAAAATAAAGGGGACCTCCTAAAAAAGCAACATTTCCCTTAATCGGACGACCACATGCTAAACCACTAATGGTTTGAGTCACGATACTCTGAAAGATAGATACCGCAATATCTTCCTTAGCCGCACCTTCATTAAGAAGTGGCTGCACATCGCTTTTCGCAAAAACGCCACATCTTGCCGCAATAGGATATATGTTTTTATAATCTTTAGCTAATTCATTAAGACCGTTAGGGTCTGTTTTAAGTAAGGATGCCATTTGATCAATAAATGCACCTGTACCACCAGCACAAGTACCATTCATCCTCTGTTCAACGCCATTACTAAAATAGATGATTTTAGCATCTTCTCCCCCTAGTTCAATGGCTACATCCGTGTCTTTTGCTAATTTTTCTGTGGCAAAACTACAGGCAATAACCTCTTGAATAAATGGAATCTCCAGTCGTTCAGCTACCGATAATCCACCAGAACCACTTACTTTAATGGTTATATAATTTTCACTAAATAGGGTATAAACCTCCTTAATGAGTTCCTTAACACTATTTTTTATATCTGAAAAATGCCTCTTGTACTGGCTATATCGTATTTTTCCATTCTCATCAAGAACAACAATCTTAATTGTAGTAGAACCAACATCAAATCCAACATGTAACATTTCCTTCATACTATACTCGCACCTCTCTCTATAACTGCTGAAAAACGTATACTTTCATATAGAGACTTGCCATATTTAGGATATTTTATAATATAAATAAGCATACTAATAGCCCATCAATTGATTATTATTATCAGATGATGGGCTCTATCTATCAGATTTGACCATTAAAGTCTCTTCTACTTATCTTCATTTGTTGGTCGGATAAAATACTAAAATTGCCTAATTATCCATATCTATGTGATCTCTTAATCGTTTCACGACATCATAGAGTATATCCGCAGTAATCCCCCATATGACTTCTTCTCCATATTCGTACACATAGATTTCATGAAGGCTCGTCCCCCATGTACCTGCATAGCGGTTTGGTAAACCCAATTCCTTTACTGGCAGCAATGTTTTATGTTTGCCTTCCTCGTCAATGATATATGACGCTTGCTCTACTTGAATATGATATACCTGAGGTTCATGGTCCATGAAGAACTGAAGTGGAATGCATACGAGTTTTTCCACTTCCCTCTGATCAGGTTCTAATTCCTCTACATGATCTACTGCCAGTTCACCAAGAAAGGGTTCAATAATAACACCGCTTCTCCCTATGTAGGTATCTAATTTCCCAAAAACCTGTATCTGATCACGCTTAACCCCAATCTCTTCTATGGTTTCACGTACTGCTGTTTCCAAAAAGGAGCTATCCTGTTCCTCATAGCCCCCTCCTGGAAAACTGATTTCGCCACCTTGACGAATATCTTTTGCACGTTTTTGTAGTAGAATATGCCAGCCTTCTTTATGGTTTACGAAAGGGATTAAAACAGCAGCATTAAAATAACGATCTCTACGAAAAATACCGTGACTATCTGATGCATCATTATGGTTGATTATTTTCTTTAGTATCCGAGCATCCATGTTCATTCCTCTTCTCAATAATACATCTATGTTGCACTTCTATCATTCATCTTTGCAAAATCACTACTTACTGAGTACATCCATCCTGTCCATAAGCCCTGTTTTACAGTAAGGCAATAAGAAGCATCTTTCACATTTGGGGCTTCTAGCTGTACATATGGCTCGTCCATGGGCAATAACTTGGGTATTATAGCGTATCCAATGTTCTTTAGGCAAGATCTTAATTAAATCAAATTCGATTTTGACAGGATCATCGTAAGCTGTGAGCCCAAGTTTCTTAGAAATACGTTTGACATGGGTATCCACTACGATACTGGGTATATTATAGATATTTCCTCGAATGACATTGGCTGTCTTACGTCCAACCCCTGCAAGCTTCACCAATTCATCTATATCTTTAGGGACTTCTCCACCATGGTCAGCAAGTAAAGCTCTACAGCAGCCAATAATATTCTTTGCCTTATTACGATAGAAACCTGTTGATCGAATATCTTGTTCAAGTTCCTCTTGCTCCACTTCAGCAAAATCCTTAATGGATGTATATTTCCTAAATAAATCTTTTGTTACAATATTAACCCTATCATCTGTACATTGGGCACTTAATATGGTAGCAATAAGTAATTGCCAAGGATTTTCATGGTCTAAGTAGCACTTAATATCCTTTGGATAATGTTCATCTAATAAGGTAAGAATCCTTTTTAGCCTTTTGCTTTCTGACATATTCACACATCCTTCCAGTTAGGCACTAGAAAAAATAAATTAGCCTCTTTATTTTTTCTAGTGCTTTAATTGTTATTTCCTGGGAAATATTTACATTTCCTGGGAAATATTGTAAATTAATTCTACAGTCCTATATTTTGCATTGTTTCTAAAGATATCACGTGTATGATAATCGAATAGAACCGCATTCTTACGCCATTCTAGAGACTTAGTAAAATCTTTCGACCATTTTATGATATCCAAAGGAAATATTTCCAAGTGGGTCATGCGGCTTATTTGCTTCGATGTATATTGCCCAAAATTTGGTAAATACTTCTTAATATTTTCTTCATCCTTATAGAAGTTGATGGTAACTCCTTTATATTGTTCTTGACGTTCTAGCCAATATGGGAATTTCTTAACCTTTTCCTGAAGATACATATCAAATTTTAGTAATTCCATAAGCACTTTTTCATCAACCGAAAGAATTTCCCTAAAAAATTCTAATAAAATAGTATATAATTTTACCTTATTATGATTTAATAAGTGAAGGTTATTTTCTAACCAGTAATCGCCTAAAGCTTCATAGAGTTCAAAAGGCGTCTTAAAATACTTCTCCATATATTTTATCGTAAAATAGAAGTTTCCGCTATTATAATATATTTCCACCATTTCCTCAATCATCTTTAACCGAATGATTTCATCATAGGATAAGGCAGTGGTACCAAGAACTTCATAAGGTGCTTTTTCTTTGTAGATGATTCCAAATTTCTTAGCGTCTTTTTTCAATCCTGAACCATTAAGAATCTTCAAGAATCCCAGTTGAAGCTGATGTGGTTCTAGAGCATACACATCATTAAAAGAATGCCTAAATGATGCATAACCTTCTTCGGGTAACCCTGCTATGAGGTCAAGATGTTGATGTATGTTATGACCTTCATTAATGCTCTTAACAACATTTGCTAGTTTGAGGAAATTCGTCTTTCGCTTAATATGGTGAATAGTGCTTTCATTGGTTGATTGAACACCTATTTCTAACTGGAATAAGCCAGGTCGCACTACCTTTAGAAATTGGATGGTTTCCTCATCTAACAAATCAGCGGATATTTCAAAGTGAAAATTGGTATAGCCGTTATCGTGTTCATGGAGATATTGCCAGATACCAAGTGCATGCTTTTTATGACAGTTAAAGGTTCTATCCACGAATTTCACTTGCATCACGCGAGCATCTAAGAACTGCTGAAGCTCCTTCAACACAATTGGTAAACTCTTAATACGAACACCTTTTTCAATGGAAGATAAGCAGTATTGACAATTAAAGGGGCATCCTCTTGATGATTCGTAGTAGATAATTCGATGATCGAAACCTTCAAATCCATCTTCATATACATAAGGCAAATCATCCATCTGTAGAGGTTGGCGTGCCTTATTTCTATAAATTTTGTCTAACTGGCGATAAACAATCCCATCAATATCTTCTAGATTACCTTTTTTATCTATATAATGCATCATTAACTCATGAAATGTTTCTTCTCCTTCTCCTACAATAATCACATCAACCTCTTTATAAGTTTGCATCATTGTTTCTGCATCATAGGAAACTTCTGGTCCACCTAAAATAATGGTTGTATCTGGTGCAATTTTTTTATAATCTTTTATGATAGCTTTAACCATCTCAATATTCCATATATAACAAGAAAGTGTAAGAATATCTGGTCCCATACGATAGATTTCCTGTAAGACATGGTCATAATGATTATTGATAGTGTATTCCACAATCTGCATGTTATCTGCATACGCCTTACAGTACTTTTGTAGATAACGAATAGCCAGATTCGAATGTATATATTTTGCATTAATCCCTGTTAAGAGAACTTTCTTCATGATTATATGTCGTCCTTTCATTTTGTCCAGGAAACGTTGAAATATGGCTTCTTATACTGAAAGCTGCCTCTATCATATCATCTGATTTAACAGTTTGATACAATCATCAAGGCAGCTTTCTTATAGGATCATGTTTATTGATCTAGAGGCATGATCTTGGTTTTATATTTTTCTCCATCATGGATGGATAGATGTAATTCATGGCCTTGTAATGTGAAATAATCGACTCTGCCTGAATATATTTTTCTTTCATTACCAGTATTAAGGTTATATGCATTAAGCCCATGACTATTATAGTATAAGCAATCATCAACAATGACGATATCACGCCACCCAAGTTGACCCACAACAACTTGCTCTCCTTTAGTATCGAGATCCTTTTTAATTAAAATACCTTTTTGATTCGTTTCTTCTGTCACAAATAGATAATATAAATATTTTTCATTTGCATAGATAAATCGCCTCTTTGTACTGGTTAGAACCTCCGTGGCGGTACCATCCGTCTTAACACGTAATACTCTACTGTTTTCAATATCATCTTCGTAATATATCCATCCATCAACAATTGCTCCAAATCGTCTACAATCGCTTGATAAGACTATGACGTTATCTGTATCCATGTCCCTTTTAAATAAATAATTTTCCGTACCACCATAACAATAATAAATGTCTTTGCCATCAATTGTAAAACTAAAATTAAGGACATTGTCTTCGAGAACTTCCACTACATTTTGGGTAGTATGGTCGTTCATATTATATCTACTAATATAAGCTCTATAGTTACCCATCCTATCAAAGCTTGAATAATAAATCCACTCATCTACAATCTGGAAATCTTTAATCTCCGTATCAATCACCAATTCTATGCTATTATTATTCTTATTATATCGATACAGGTATCCGACTAATTCATCTACTGGGTACACAAAATATTTCCAACTATTAGAGAACTGCTTCTCTATATCATAGGAAACCTTATACGATAATTCATCTACATACTTTTCTATCGTATAGTAACTTCCTCCTTCAGAAGCTATGTGCATATATAGTATACCATCAATGATGGTGATGTCCACTAAATCCATACTGACAATATCTAGAAATTTACTCTCCTTAGCATCATTAATAATACTATATAGTAGATTTGCTCCATTCTTTACAACGTAATACACTTGTCCTTTATTCGCATACTTATCATTTTCATAGGTAAATACATCCTCTTGGTTAGCATAGATATCGACTACAGGGTAGTCTGTTAAACGTTCTTTGCCCGTTCCATCATCATGGATACGATACAGCTTGCCTAAGTCATCTTCATTTTTGTAATAGATTGTATCACCTATTACATCATATTTAGTTGTAAATAAATCAATGTATCTTGGCATACTGTTACTGACATCAAGGATACCCATACGTTTCCCATTATCTAAGAAATAGATACGATCTTTGGTTCGCTTAATATTTGTAACAGGTATATTAGTAATATTCATATGCTGACCGGTTTTTCGGTCATAAGCATATAGTCGAAAACCCTCTTGAATATCTGTATAATAAACCATGTCTTTATAGCTAATAAAGGAGCCAATCATTTTATCAAGAACTAATTCTTTATTATTTGAATTAATATCCAGTTCATACAGTTTCTTATCATTAGCATCTGTATACAGTATCTTGCCATATTTACTTTCAAACAGTTGAATGGCAACATCCGATATTTTGTTGCTTTTTCCATCATTCATTAATTCAAATAGTTTATAAGACATCTGATGACCGGTATTCTCTTCCGAATCCACATTCTTGGTAATTATCTTATTATCCACTTCAATAAACATTTTTGATAAATGTTCTTCTCCCGTTCCTAGGAATATTTCTTTATCTGCTAAATCGAGGCTGACGCGCCAGATACGGTTATGTCCATAGAAATAGAGTTTACCTGCTTTCTCAAAATAATGTTTAAGATATGATTCTACATAGACCTTATGAGACCCTTCTTTATCTACACCTACAAGGTAGAGAGCGTCCCCTTCATTATAATAAATTTTATCTTGCCATAAAAAAGCACCATCTATACGCTTCTCTAAAACTACCTTTTCATCAATACCTTTTAAAGATATACTATATATTTTATCATCAAAATAATAGATCTTATTATCCTTAACATCGAAGACTGGAAACTCCCCTTCTGTTATAAGGTATTGATTCACACCGTCTTCGGTTATGCTAAACAGACCTTGGCTCGTGCTATAGTAGATGACGTGATCGAAATACTCCATATAGCAAATCTTTTCATTACTTGATATAACTTTCATATTAGCTGAACCGTCAAAATTTATACGATATATATTCTTCTCAAAAGCATAAAAAATGTACTCATCACTGACTTGAAACATCTCTACATTCTCTTCCACTAGAACTTCTTTTTCTGAACCATCCCACTTCATCCTAGCCAGTTTAGCTGGTGTATAGGGTTCAGTTGTATCCAAATAATAGATCCACTCTTCTAAATCATGGAAACCTTCCATGCGTGCATCCACAATCTTGGTCAGACCTGAACCGTCTGTTTTAATACGGTATATTCTGTAGCGATCATCAGGATTACCAAAATATATCCACTGATCAAAGTTAATGGTCGCCTGAGGTGCTATACCATCTTTATCCTCATTAGATTCATTGGCACTTGTTACGATATGATTCAATAATTTATCATTTGAATTTATTTTATTAGCATCCTTTTTACCCTTACAGCCTACAGATAGAATACTTATCAAAACCGTTGCTGTAAAAAGAAAAAGATATCTTTTGTACATTACCTGTTCCCTCCTTCTAAGAAGGTCTAAATACCTTTTTATGGTAGTTTTATCTTATTGTATCATATAGTTTTTACAATTGTATTAAGTTTATATAAAGTTGCGTCAAATAATTTAACTATATCCGTTGAATTATAGATTTTTATATGTTTTATCCATTTAGTCTTATCCATTTGACGTATATATACATTAATATTTTTTCCAGATTATAACAAGTTAATCATCTATGTCAATCATGAATAATCACAGTGGTGCCATCAGGTACATTATCATAGAACCATTTTGCGTCGTCTTCACTCAAACGAATACAGCCGTGGCTTGCAGGTCCCCCTAGTTTGTCTAACTCTTCTTGTATGATTTCCCAATCTTTATTTCTTGGAATACCATGAAAGAGGTATTGTTCTGTAATACGTACCCAGTAGGTAGCCCCTTCTTTGAATCGCTCTGAATAGAACCATGATCCTCTATTTTCCAAATTAAAAGTTCCAAGAAGTGTTGGTTCATCAGGGGTTCCACCGGAACAAATCATTTCCCGAATCACTTCTTTATCTTCTCTTACAATTACTTTATGTTCTTCATTGGTTAGGCTAACTTCTACCCATAAACCTTCTGGAATATCTTCTACAACTTCATCATTAATGACAAAACGTGCATCCACATCTTTTACTTGATTTCCATTGCAACTAAATATCAAACCTATAATTATTAACATGATCAATATGAATAGGCCTAAACACTTTTTCATGTATACAACCTCTATATATTTTGTTATCTAATTATATTCATAGAACGATTTTATAGAAGAAAGAACTGTAAGCTATATATCGACACATGGCTACTCATTCTATAGCTTTTTGCTCTGATAAACCACAAAAAGTAGTTTAGTATGACTTATATCTATACACGATAAGGTGCTTTAATAATCTTTTCGACTCGATTATTCACAACACCCCAGTTAATATTTTCAAAGAAGATGTCAATATATTTCTTGCGATTAATACCAAAATCAATCATATAAGCATGCTCATAAACATCTAATACCAATAAAGGCTTTCCGTTATATACCGTACCGTCATCATGTGAGTCTTGACCAATAATTCGTAATTTACCATTTATCTCGCTTTGGATTAGAACTACCCAACCACGCATGGATAACCCTGTGCTTTTAAACATTTCCTTAAAAATCTCATAAGATCCAAAATCGCGATTAATCATATGTAGTATTTCCCCGGATATACTGGATTTTCTACCCGTTATATTAGCAAAATACAATTGATGAAGAATAATGCCATTTAACGAAAAAGATTCACCTTTTTTAAGACTGCGCAACGTGCTATAAGTGGCATTTGGATCTTTATAGCTACTTTTTTGTTTGAGTAGTTGACTGATTTCTTGAAATTTATTAATATACCCCACATATAGCGTATAATGTTCATCAAGCTGTTTTTTAGTCATGCCTTTTACTGTACTAAAATTATAATGTTGTGGTTTATACATATAATCACCTCTTTACATATTCTTTTACCATTATATGCCTAAGGTAATTAATGTATTATTTCTTATTACATCATTAAGTGACAACCCAAAAAAAGAGGCTACGCCTCGTTCCGCAAAGCGGATTTGTCACGTCTTCCCAAAGGGAAGTTTAAAGTGCGGAAGGAAAGTTTCATCAACGCATATGGAATTGTTTCTATTCCATATGCTTAAAAGTAGAACTTTCGTGTAGCATAAAAAAAAGATACTTCCGTATCTTTTCAAACTGGGTAGGCAGGATTCGAACCTACGCATACTAGAGTCAAAGTCTAGTGCCTTACCGCTTGGCGACTACCCATCATTATAAAATTAGACCACAAAAGCGCGAGACGGGATTCGAACCCGCGACCCTCGCCTTGGCAAGGCGATGCTCTACCACTGAGCCACTCACGCATAAGAGCGGGTGATGGGAATCGAACCCACGTATCCAGCTTGGAAGGCTGGTGTTCTACCATTGTACCACACCCGCATATTTAATTGGTGCCCAGAGGCGGAATCGAACCACCGACACGAGGATTTTCAGTCCTCTGCTCTACCGACTGAGCTATCTGGGCGAAAAATAAGCTTTTCAATTATACCAGATATTTCATTTACTGTCAATCAATTTTTGGCTTACAATACAAGTATTGTAAACAATAAATTTCCTTACTTGGCTTACAATACAAAGTATTGCAAACAATAAATTTCCTTATCATGCAACGTACTATGTTGTAAACAATAATATTTTAATTTAATTATATTTTTTATAATGCCGGAGACCGGAATCGAACCGGTACGATCGGTAAGGATCGCAGGATTTTAAGTCCTGTGCGTCTGCCAGTTCCGCCACTCCGGCATATAAAACATACAACTATAAGAAATTGTTTTGCTGGCGCAAAGCCAATAAAAAACATCATAATGTTAGAAATTGTTTTGCTGGCGCAAAGCCAATTCTTAAATGGAGGGAGAAGGATTCGAACCTTCGAAGGCGGTGCCAACAGATTTACAGTCTGCCCCCTTTGGCCACTCGGGAACCCCTCCATAGAACATGATATATAATATCATATTTTATAAAATTGTCAATAGTTTTTTAAAAAACTTAAGAATCAAATTGAAAGAAATCGTTTTACATACGTAAAGCCGATTCTTAAATGATTTCTTAACAATTTTGTCGCAGTTAAATGAAAAAGTATATTAAACGCCAAATAGTTTTTAACCGTAAGATTAATAAACTTCCTAGTAGGTCATTTATTTTAACCGTAAGGTTAATAAAC